>Ga0070743_10000422_pt1 | contig 16813 bp, 19 predicted proteins | sample ColrivemetaGS697_FD_70187 | JGI IMG/M metagenome (GOLD analysis project Ga0070743, IMG submission 70187) | Estuarine microbial communities from the Columbia River estuary, USA - metaG S.697 | ecosystem: Environmental > Aquatic > Marine > Intertidal zone > Estuary | place: USA: Columbia River... | reverse complement strand
GTGAAATCAACCGTATTATGTTTTCTTATCATATGTTAACGAAAAAAAGGACACGACCATGGCACTAATACCATCTGAGTCTCCCAGCATTCTCGTAAAAGAATTTGATCTGTCTGGTGTTGTACCAGCGGTCACTTCCACTACGGGAGCGTTAGTAGGAGATTTCAATTGGGGACCAGTGGAGCAACCGATTCTTATAGGCAACGAAGCGCAATTAGTTTCTACCTTTGGATCGCCCTCCCTCGACTCTGCGGCTGATGAAACAGATTTTCTATCAGCATCAATGTTTTTAAAATATTCAGGAAGCGCTTATGTAACTCGTGCTGCTGATTCTTCTGCTAGAAATGCTGTTGCGGGCGACAGTGCTGTTTTAGTTAAAAACTTAGTGAACTGGGAAGAAGATAAGTTATCTCTTGCCAATAGAAAAGTTATTGCTAAGTATCCAGGAACGATCGGAAACAGTATCAAAGTATCTGTTTGCCCTTCAAGCACCAGTGACCTCGCTTTTTTTGACAGTGCGCTAGCGCCCGGAAATTGGGTGGTAGACGGGATTAAGATGCACGCCCTGTTTGATGCTGCGCCAGGAACCTCTGCGCAAGTAGCACAACACACTGCTGATGCTGGTGACGAAGTCCACGTCGTTGTATACGACGAAGACGGCGGAATCAGTGGAACGCCTGGCACCATTCTTGAAACTTATCCTTACTTGTCTTTGGCAACAGACGCCAAGACAGACGACGGATCAACAAACAATGTTGCCGAGGTGTTGAATAACAACTCACGATACGTTTGGATCGCTAGTTTAGCAACAGAGTTTTCGGGTATCAGTACCGCAGCAACGTTTACTGGTTCTGGAGATTCAGCAGTTCAGAACTATTCTCTTGGGTCTGGAGTTCACACAGCACTAAGTGTTGGTGATTATCAGTTTGGCTTCGATCAGTATGAAGATGAAGAAACCATTCAAGTAGACTTCTTAGTTGCTCCTGGATTACAATCAAACGAAGATCAAAAAACAATCATTAATTATCTCGCAGGCATTGCCGCGGGAAGAAAAGATTGTGTTGTCGTGGCATCACCCTCGCGAAACTTAGTCGTCAACAAAACAGATACTTCTTTTGTTGCTTCTACTACCGTGACTTGGGCGAACACCTTAAACTCGTCATCATATCTCATACTTGACAACAACTACTTAAAAGTGTACAACAAGTATACTGATAAGTATGTGTTTATTCCAGCGGCCGCTGCGACTGCGGGTGTTATGGCTTCGACAGATCTTGTTGCCGCCCCATGGTTCTCACCCGCTGGTTCAAGACGTGGACAGTACTTCGGTGTTACTTCTCTTGCTTACAATGCCACAAAAACACAACGTGACCAATTGTACAAGGCAAGTATTAATCCGATTGTGAATCTTCCTGGACAAGGTATTCTGCTCTATGGTGACAAGACCAAACTTGGTCGTCCTTCCGCATTTGATCGCATCAACGTCCGACGCCTATTCTTAGTCGTTGAACGAGCAATCAAAGGTGCCGCACAGAACGTTATGTTCGAATTCAATGATGAGTTCACTCGTGCGGAGTTCGTTAACATTGTCGAACCTTTCTTAAGAGAGATTAAGGGTAGACGGGGTATCACTGATTTCAGAGTAGTGTGTGATGAAACAAACAACACTTCTGATATCATTGATAACAATCAATTTGTCGCTTCGGTCTTTATTAAGCCTGCTCGATCTATCAACTACGTTACATTAAACTTCGTAGCGGTTAGAACTGGTGTAGACTTTGATGAAGTCGTTGGGCTGGTCTAGGAGATAGAAAATGGCATTACTAGGAGTCGACGACTTTAAATCGAAACTGCGAGGTGGTGGCGCTAGAGCGAATCTGTTCAAAGCAACACTTAACTTTCCAGCATACGCAGGGGGTGACGTAGAACTTACGTCATTCCTTTGTAAAACTGCGCAGTTACCACAGTCTTCAACCAACTCGTTCGCTGTTCCCTTCAGAGGGCGCGAACTTAAAGTTTCGGGCGATCGCACATTCGAAGATTGGACAGTCACTATCATCAACGATACTGACTTCACCATTCGTGATTCGTTTGAACGATGGATGAACGGAATGAATGCTCACAGTGCTAACACAGGTTTGACAAATCCAGTTGACTACCAAGCAGATTTGCTTGTTGATCAATTAGATCGTGATGAATCTGTAATCAAGCGTTATACATTCAGAGGCGCGTTCCCGACTATTGTTGGACCAATTGCACTCGCTTATGATACAAGGGATGAGATAGAAACCTTTGATGTGACGTTCTCATACCAGTATTGGGAATCAAATACGACAAGTTAATTTCGTTATAAGTAAAACAGACGGGGATGAATAGGTCGCCCCTTCCCTTTCCTTAGAGGGTAGTCCCCGTCTTTTTTATTACATTCATTAAGGGGAATGTTACGAAACAAATACATTACATTGTGCCAAAACACATGGGTGGAACTGATGACCCAGACAATATAGTCGAACTAACAGTTGAAGAACATGCTGAAGCACACCGTAAGTTATATGAAAAATATGGACATATGCAAGATTTGATTATGTGGAAGGGTGTGTCAGAAATCACAAAATTCGGAATGCTGTCGGATGACCAAAGACGGGCTATTAAAAGGATTGCGTGTACTTGGCGGTCAACGACAATATTAAAGGAAAATCATAGTGGCTGATAATATTAACACACTTAAACTTTTTGGTTTTGAAATAAAGAGAACCAAAAAGGATGATCGTGGTAAACAGGAATTACAGTCTGTTGTACCACCGTCTGACAATGACGGCGCGGGCTATGTAACGGCTACCGCTGGTCATTTTGGTCAGTATATCAACATGGAAGGGGATGAGTCGAAAGACAATCACCAACTTATCCTGCGTTATCGTGGTGTTGCTATGCACCCTGAAGTTGACATGGCAGTTGACGAGATTGTTAATGAAACCATTTCAGCATCAGAACTACAATCATCTCTAGAACTTTCCTTAGACGATATTGAAGCCGGTGATAAAATTAAAGATCAAGTTCGTGAAGAGTTTGAGAACATCATCGCATTGCTTCGTTTTAATGAAGTTGGTCATGAACTTTTTAGATCTTGGTATGTAGATGGTAGATCATATCATCATCTACTTGTCAATGAGGCCAATACTAAAGCGGGTATCCAAGAGATTAGACCTATTGATGCCGCTCGAATTCGAAAGGTCCGTGAAGTAAAATACAAGAAAGATCAAATGACAGGTGTAAAGATCGTCGACAAGGTTGATGAGTTTTATATTTACGAAGAGAAGCCAGGGCAGACACAAAGTGGTGTAAAACTGTCTAACGACTCGATCAGTTATGTGACGAGTGGTATGTTAGATGAGTCAAAAAAGAAAGTTGTCTCGCATCTACACAAAGCATTAAAACCGATCAACCAATTGCGCATGATGGAAGACTCGTTGGTCATCTATCGACTTGCTCGCGCACCCGAACGTCGAATCTTCTATATCGATGTGGGTAATTTACCCAGAGGTAAAGCAGAGCAATACATGTCAGACATCATGGCAAAGTATCGTAACAAGTTAGTCTATGATGCGAGCACAGGTCAGATTAAAGATGATCGCAAACACATGTCTATGCTTGAAGACTTTTGGTTACCTCGCCGAGAAAATGGTCGAGGCACCGAGATCACCACGCTACCAGGCGGCGAGAATCTAGGGCAGATAGACGACATCGTCTATTTTCAGAAGAGATTGTATCGTTCTCTGAATGTGCCGATCAATCGACTTGAACAAGAGGCACAGTTCTCACTCGGTAGATCAACCGAAATATCAAGAGACGAAGTTAAGTTTCAGAAGTTTGTTGATAGATTACGTCGTCGATTCTCGTGGATATTCCTTGGAATACTTCGCAAACAGTTGTTGCTCAAAGGCATTATCACCGAGCAAGATTGGGAAGAATGGAAAGACAGTTTATATATTGACTTTATTAAAGATAACCAGTTTACTGAACTCAAAGAGATGGAAATTCTCAGAGAACGAATTGGTATCATGAACGAGATTACACAATATGTTGGTGAATACTATTCGAAAGAATGGGTAATGAGAAATGTTCTGCGTATGTCTGAGGATGACATCGAAGATATGAAAAAAGAAATCGAGCAAGAAGTAAAGTCTGGTGAGATTGATGATGGAGAAGAAGAACAACAAGAACCAGTGGCGCCTAAACCCGTTCCTGTACAGGTTGTTCCTGACAAAAAAACTGAGGAGTAATTATGTCTGAAGAAAATATAGTAGATACACTAATTGATGAGTTACAAGCGGAACCTATACAAACAGATTCTAAACCAATCGAAGACTTTCTGAAAGCGGTTGAGGATCAAAACTTTACTCAAGCAGAACGTCAGTTTAACGATCTTATCCAAGATCGATTACAAGACACACTTGATCAGACAAAGGCACGAATAGCCGCATCGATTGGTGACACTTCTGAACCCGAGTTTGAACTGGAGTCAGAATCTGAACTTGAATTGGGCGCCGACACAGACGATAATGATGAAGATACCGAATCCGAAGAAGATGAGATCTAAATTATTATAAATAATCTAGTTGGAGAATTAAATGAAATCATTTAAAGACATTCGTGAAGCAAAGAGTAAGATGCCTCCGGGTGATCATGTCTCTGACACTAAAGTCAATCGTCACGCTGTGATGGTTCACAAAGATAAAAAAGGGTTCTCTGTTTATATCGACGGAGACAAACTCGACACCTATCGTTCTCAGAAAGAAGCTGAGAAGATGGGTGCTGCTTTCGCAAAGGAAATGTAGATGAAACTTATTGCCGAGTATATCGACAACGAATTAGAAGTTATCACTGAAGCAAAGAGCAACGGTGAGAAGTCTTACATGATTGAAGGTATCTTTGCGCAAGCAGAATCAAAGAATAGAAACGGTCGCATATACCCTCGTGCTATTATGGAACGAGCGGTTGACAAATATGTGACCGATCAAGTTAGCAAGAAACGGGCTGTCGGAGAGTTAAATCACCCCGAAGGTCCGACTGTTAACTTGGATAAAGTTTCACACCTTATCACTGACCTCCGATGGGAGGGAAATGATGTGGTAGGAAAGGCACAAATACTGGATACACCTATGGGTAAGATTGTAAAAGGTCTCCTTGATGGCGGTGTTCAACTAGGCGTGTCAACTCGTGGTATGGGTAGTCTTGAACAAAAAAATGGCGTGATGTATGTACGCGAAGACTTTATTTTAAATACAGTCGACATCGTACAGGATCCCTCCGCACCAGCAGCCTTCGTTAATGGTATTATGGAAGGCGTTGAATGGGTGTGGAATAATGGTGTCATTCAAGCTCAAGAAATTGAAGAAATGGAGACAGAAATTACAACCGCTCCGAAAAAGCATCTTTACGAGACGCAGGTTCGTGAGTACAAAAATTTCCTCTCGTCGCTCAAATCAAACTTTAAGGAGTAAGACATATGTCTGATCTAGAACAGAATGGTGAGCTTCCTATCGAGGAAGCTAGTGCTCAGAAGATGCCTGTTGGTACTGAGGCAGACTCTATCGCGTCCGTAGACAAGACTGACGATGCTGTTAAGAAAGCCCCCTCACGTAAAGGGGATACTGGAAAACAGGATCCGATGCCGAAAACTAAAGCAGGAATGCTAAACGCTATGTACGGTAAATTATCTGGTATGAAAAAAGACCAGTTAAATGCTATGTACAGCAAAATGCAAGAAGACTTTGAAGATGTAGAAGAAGGCGAAGCAGTTGAACTGCCCGAGTTCTCTTACAACGACGAGTTGAAAGATCTTGTAGAAAGCGAAGCTACTTTATCTGATGAGTTCAAAGTGAAAACTGCGGTAATTTTCGAAACTGCTATTCGTACTAAGTTATCAGAAGAAATTGATCGCTTAGAAGATGAATATCAAACCCGACTCGGCGAAGAATTGGAAGCAACGCGTTCCGATCTCGTTGAAAAAGTTGACAGCTATCTCAACTATGTTGTTGAGAATTGGACAAAGGAAAATCAACTCGCTATCGAGACTGGTTTGCGTACTGAAATCGCTGAAGATTTCATGGGCAAACTGAAGGACTTGTTCCTTGAGTCTTATATCGAAGTTCCAGATTCCAAAGTCGATCTAGTTGACGAGCTTGCTGAACAAGTTGAAGAACTCGAAGAGAAGTTGAATTTACAAACTTCTGAAGTCCTCAACATGGCAGAAGAAATCGAATCGTACCAACGCGAATCAGTGGTTCGTGAAGCGACTCGTGATCTTGCCGAAACGCAGGTTGAAAAGCTCACATCTTTAGTTAGTTCTCTCGATTTTGAAGACCAAGAATCTTTTGCGCAAAAAGTTAAAACCGTAAAAGAATCATACTTCAAAAAAGCAGTGGCTGTTGAAGACGAGTTAATCGAAGATTGGGATAACAGTACACAGTCACAAGAAGTTAATAGTGTGATGGACATGTATCTCAACGCTATCAAAAAATCTAACAAATAAGGAATAATACTCATGCAAGTATCCTATGACAAATTGATCGAAAAGTGGTCACCAGTTCTTGAAGAAGAAAGTTCTGGTAAGATCATGGATCATCACCGTAAATCTGTAACCGCGGCAGTTCTTGAAAACCAAGAAATTGCATTCCGTGAAGAAGCGGGTATGCTCGCCGAATCACCTACTAACGGCAACTTTGCTGTAACTGGGGCAGCAGCTGGCGTAACTGGTGCGAACTGGAACCCCGTTCTAATCGCTCTTGTTCGTCGTGCAATGCCTAACTTGATGGCATACGACTTAGCAGGCGTTCAGCCTATGACTGGTCCTACTGGCTTGATCTTCGCTATGAAGTCACGTTACAAGACTACTCGTGGTGGCGCAACTACTGGTGACGAAGCATTGTTCAACGAAGCAATCACAGCTTTCTCTGGCGACTCAAGTGTATCACAGTCTGGCGGTCCTTCTGGTCTTGCTGGTGTATCTGACACTGACAATGACTCGTCTATTGTTGACTCAGGTTCTGTTTATGTACCAACAGTTGGCGGCGGTATGCCCACTGCTGATGCTGAAGCACTCGGCGACGGTGTTCAGTCTGATTTCGCAGAAATGGGTTTCACCATCGAGAAAGCAACCGTGACTGCAAAGTCTCGTGCGCTGAAAGCTGAATACAGCTTAGAACTTGCCCAAGACTTGAAAGCGATTCACGGTCTTGACGCAGAAACAGAACTCGCGAACATTCTTAGCACAGAAATTCTTGCTGAGATCAACCGTGAAATCATCCGTACTATCAACTCTCAAGCAAAAATCGGTTGTCGTCAAGCAGGTATTCAAACTGCTGGTATCTTCGATCTTAGCACTGACGCTGATGGTCGTTGGTCAGTTGAAAAGTTCAAGGGTCTGTTGGTACAACTCGAACGTGAAGCAAACGTAATTGCGAAAGAAACTCGTCGCGGCAAAGGTAACGTAGTAATCTGTTCTTCAGACGTTGCTACTGCTCTTGCAGCTTCTGGTATGCTTGATTACGCTCCTGCTATCAGCGCAAACCTCCAGGTTGATGACACTGGTAACACCTTCGCAGGTGTATTGAACGGTCGTACTCGTGTGTACATCGATCCATATGCTGTTGCTGACTATGTAACTGTTGGTTACAAGGGTACTAACCCTTACGACGCTGGTATCTTCTACTGCCCTTACGTCCCATTACAGATGGTACGTGCGGTTGGTGAGAACGATTTCCAACCACGCATCGGGTTCAAGACTCGTTACGGGATGGCATCTAACCCATTCGTTGGTAACACTGCTGCTGATGGTTTGGCTACGGCTCGAACTAACCAATATTACAGAATCTTCCGAGTGGACAATATCCTCGCGTAAGATAAGTAATAAGAAAAAGAATCACATTAGTGATCATTTTGGGGAGACTTCGGTCTCCCTTTTTTTTGTCTTAAAACTCGTATAAATAGTTATTTCCGACACTTATGGAATTTTTATGGCAGACTTTACCTGCGACCCCAGTTATCTTGCTCCCACAGCATTTAAAGTTGCTGTTGACAGAGAAAAATATCCTAACATACAATTCTTTGCTCAACAAATACAACACCCTTCAATGGATTTAAACCCTGTTGAGCAATCATATCGTCGTATCGGAGCAGTTTCTCTGCCAGGCGATACATTATCTTTTGGTACTCTTGAGATGGATGTGTTGATGGACGAGAAGATGAATGTGTATCAAGAGATCTATGAATGGATGGAACGATTAGTAGAGACAAAACATCGGGCTAACACCGGTCGATTGTATGGCGACCCTGACACACTATCAACATACTGTGACATCAGAGTTTCAGTGTTATCGAGCCATAACAATGTTTCTCGCGTTTTGAAATATGTCAATGCGATGCCCTCTTCGTTAGGCAACATCACATTCGCATCAACCCAAGAAGGTCAATATATTACATTCCCTGTGTCATTTAAGTTTGACTACTTTGAACTATTATGATATAATAGTAGTTTAAAAATTTATTTAATGAGGTTGTTATGAATTTAGATGATATTCTTTCCGAGTGGAAGAAAGACTCACATATTGAATTGAACAAGTTAGATGTGAGTTCCCACGATACACCCAGACTACACGCCAAATACTTAGAGTTATATAGTAATGCAAAACTCAGACTGAAAGACGCTGAGTTTAAACAGAAGGTATTACTGAAAGATAAGTATCTTTACTATAACGGAAAGATGCCTGTCGAGACAGTACTCGAAAGAGGTTGGAATCCAGATCCCTTTGATGGTTTGAAGATGCTTAAAGGTGAGATGGAATATTATTATAACAGCGATCCAGAAATTATGTCAAGTGAAGCGAAGATCGCTTATGTTCAGGAAGTGATTTCTGTACTAAAAGAGATAATGGACCATATCAAGTGGCGACATAGCACGATAAAAAACATTTTGGATTGGAAAAAGTTTGAGGCTGGTTTTTGAATATAATAAAGTTTAAAATGAAAGACTTCTCGATGCTCCAGTTGACGGAGTGTGAACCTGGCATCGTATCGGAATTAAGTTCTTATTTTGAGTTTGAAGTTCCGGGCGCTAAGTTTATGCCGGCAGTAAAGAGACGTGTCTGGGATGGCAAGATTCGTATGCTTGATCGAAACACAGGCGAGATCAATGCTGGTCTTTACTGGGCGATCAAGAAGTTCGCAATGGAACGTGGTTACGGTATTAAAGTAGAACAGAGCGACTACGGATATCCATACGACACAAACAAGGTAAATCATCTACAGACGATGACTTGGCTTGATAGTCTTAATATGCCCTACAAACCTCGTGACTATCAATACGATGCCTTGACGCATGGAATAAAATACAAGCGAGCCATTCTAATTTCTCCCACAGGATCAGGTAAGTCATTCATCATCTATATGTTAATGCAATGGTATCTTATGAATCGGGACAAGAAAGTTCTTCTGATTGTACCAACGACATCTTTGGTTGAACAGATGTATGCTGACTTTAAAGATTATGGTTTCGATGTTGAGGAGAACTGTCACAAGATCTATTCAGGAAAAGACAAGGAAACTGACAAGCGAGTCATCATATCGACATGGCAGTCTGTATATAAATTACACCCTGTTTGGTTTCATCAGTTTGGGGCAATCTTTGGTGATGAAGTACATGGATTTAAATCTAAGTCTCTATCGTCGATTATGAACAAGTCAAAGAATGCTGAGTATCGATGGGGAACAACGGGTACTCTTGATGGGACTCAGGTACACAAACTTGTCCTCGAAGGGTTATTTGGTCCTGTACACCGTGTCACAACGACTCATGAACTACAGGCCAAAGATACGCTTGCTAAACTTAATATAGATATATTATTACTTCAGTATTCTCAAGAACAGTGCCAATCGATGGAGGGCAAAACTTACCATGAAGAAATCGATTTTATTGTTAGTAACGAAAAGCGCAACAAATTTATCGCGAACCTTTCGGTCGATTGTGACGGAAATACGCTTGTTCTATTTAACCTGGTGGATCGTCATGGCAAGTTGCTTAGGGATTTAATTCAGGAAAGACTTAAAGATGGCCAACGATTGTTTTATGTTAGCGGAGAAACTAAGACAAGTGACAGAGAACAGATCAGAAACATTGTTGATAAACAAAAGAACTCTATTATACTCGCTAGTCTTGGTACCTTTTCTACTGGTATCAATATTAAAAACGTTCACAATATTGTTTTCGCATCTCCCAGCAAATCGCAAATCCGGGTGTTACAGTCCATTGGTAGAGGTCTACGATTGTCAGATGATGGCAGAACGACAAGACTATATGATATTGCGGACGATTTACATGTGAGATCTAAAAAGAATTTTACTCTTCTCCACAGCGCGGAAAGAATAAAGATATATAATAGTGAGAAGTTCCCTTACAAAGTAATACCGATAGGAATGTAATGTGATGTACTCAAAAGAAATATACCAGTTTAAGTTTAGTGATGGTCAAGAAGTTCTTTGCGAAGTAATGGAATGGCCTGGTAAAGACGACAAGGACATTATCGCTCGCAATTCTATGTCAATTCTCATGGCAGAAACATCGGAGAGTGAACGAATTTATATGTTCCGCCCTTGGATACATTATTTAGAAGGCGATATGGAATACACCAGTATTAACCCATCTCACATAGTGAGCCAAAATCGCCCTAATTCAAATTTAATGGAACAATACTTTTTTGCTGTAAAGGATATGCATATTCACGCACAAGATCGCGATAACTACTTTGCAGAAGAAAGAGAATATCTGGAAGAACATGAGGAAAACTTGAATGAACTAAAAGAAGCATTAGGTAATTATGAGAAAGATGGTGTACGATCTAATGTTATTAAGTTCCCTAAGAGAGATGATATTATACATTAATATACTTTTTCTCTGTGCGCTAGTGCTTAATTATACTGCGTTTTTTTAAACTTGTCAAGCCTTTTTTTTAACTTGACATTCCCCATCAATTAAGTTATAATAGTTGTCATATTGTTAGTGAGAGTATTGAATGAAGCCGAAAGAAAAACCACATTACGTTAATAACGCTGACTTTTCTCAAGCGGTGGTCGATTATGTTAAGAGTGCAACCGAAGCAATTGAATCAGGTAATACGAAACCCGTTGTCACAAACTACATTGCTCAATGTTTTCTTAAGATCGCCGAAGGGTTGTCTCATAAAGTGAACTTTGTTCGTTACACCTATCGTGAAGAGATGGTCATGGATGCTGTCGAGAATTGTCTCAAAGCAATTGAGAATTATAATATCGAAGCGGCTACGCGAACTGGTAAACCCAATGCATTCGCATACTTCACACAAATCTCTTGGTATGCTTTTCTTCGCAGAATTGAGAAAGAGAAGAAACAACAAGATGTGAAGATGAAGTTTATGGCTGAAGCAAGTGTAGAGAACTTTGTCGAAAACGCCACTGACGATTATAATGGCGCGCAAGGATCATTCTTTGTTGATGAACTCAGATCTCGTATTGATACTGTGAAGTCTACCGATCGTATTTTCAGGGATTACTCTAAGAAAGAAAAACGTAAGAGACGTACCCGCCATGCTGACTCTGACTTATCCGAGTTTCTTGAATAAGAGCTTGACATTATGTTTCATTTCTGTTATTATTATGAGAACTGTAGTTAGTTAGGTATATTATGAAAGTCGCGATCCTGAACGATACGCATTGTGGAATCAGAAATAGTTCTGAGATTATGATGAAGTATCAAGAGCGTTTCTATTCCGAAGTGTTTTTCCCGTATCTGTTAGAGAACAATATCACTAAGATCCTACATCTTGGTGACTACTATGACAATCGCAAGTTTATTAACTTCAAGGCGCTCGAACACAATCGAAAGATTTTTCTTGAGAAGTTGCGAGAGTATAAGATACACATGGACATCATCCCCGGCAATCACGATGTCTTCTATAAGAACACGAACGAATTGAACTCGTTGAAAGAACTTCTTGGTCACTATATGGAAGAGGTTCGTATCATCGAGAAGCCGATGGTTGTTCAGTATGACAACACTGATATTGCCTTGGTCCCTTGGATTAACGACGACAATGAAGAAGGAACAAAGAAGTTTCTTTCTAAGTGTAAAGCAGACATCGTGGGTGCTCACCTTGAGATTGAAGGTTTTGAGATGCAGGCAGGTATACCGTGTACGCATGGTATGAGTGCTGAGTCTTTTCGAAGATTCGATCTCGTGTTGACAGGGCACTTTCATACGAAGTCTACGAGAGGTAACATCAACTATCTTGGATCGCAGATGGAATTCTTCTGGTCAGACGCTCATGATCCGAAGTATTTTCACGTCCTTGATACAGACACTCGTGAAGTGATTCCAGTCCAAAACACAATTACTTTATTTCAGAAAATTTACTACGACGATGTGAATACAGAGAAAGCCGAGTTCAATTATCGTGTGGGTAAGTTGCCTGACATTGATAATAAATTCGTCAAGTTGGTCGTCGTTAACAAATCAGACCCTAAGTTATTCGAATTCTTTGTTGATCGCATTCAGTCTAGAAGAGTACACGAGTTAAAGATTGCTGAGAATTTTGAAGAGTTTGTGGGTTCTTCTGTTGAAGATGATAAAGTTTCGGTCGAATCTACCGAAGAGTTGTTGAGCAGTTATATCGATGCTGTAGAAACACCCCTTGACAAAACACGTATCAAGCATACGGTTCATGAACTCATGATCGAAGCCCAGACGCTTGATATTGTTTAGGTGATACAAAGTTACCCCTAGTAACACTTCGTCGCGCCACGCGACTCACAGACGCTCCAGTGCGATCTTACAAGACAAGAACAGACGCTTGACAATTGATAATGAATGTTGTATTATATACTATGAAAAAAGTTATGGGAGGGTGGTAAAATTATAATCTTTAAAGATTTAAGATATCGAAATTTCATCTCAACCGGTGATGTTTTTACTGAGATACCTTTAAACCGTTCTCGATCAACCCTTGTTGTTGGTCAGAATGGCGCAGGTAAATCTACGATGCTTGACGCTCTGTCTTTTGCTCTTTTTGGTAAAGCGCATCGTAACATCAATAAGAATCAATTGGTCAACTCTATCAACGCTAAAGGTATGGTCGTTGAGGTTGAGTTCTCGGTTGGTCCTTCGGACTACAAAATCGTTCGAGGTGTGAAACCAACAAAGTTTGAGATTTGGAAAGACAATTTTCTTATCAATCAAGACTCACACAATAAAGAATACCAGAGAATTCTTGAACAGAACATTTTAAAATTAAATCATAAATCGTTCCACCAAATCGTCGTTCTGGGTAGTAGTAGTTTCATTCCCTTTATGCAGTTAGTCGCACAGCATAGACGTGATGTGATCGAGGATCTTTTGGACATCAATGTGTTCTCAAAGATGAACGGTATTTTGAAAGAGCGCGTATCGATCCTTAAAGAGAAAGATAGGGCGAGTCGTTCTGAAATAGAACTGATCGAAGAGAAGATTAAGAACCAGAAGAAGTATGTTGACAAACTTAAGCAGTTAGGTCAAGAACAGAAAGAAGACCGGCGCAAAGAAATCGCATTGCTCAACGAACAGATTGATGCTCTGATGCTTGAAAAAAGTAATGTTGATGAATCGTCACTGGACGAGTATAAAACTCAAATCATAAATCTGAATAAGAAAGTTCGTGAGGTAGAGAAGTTTGATCACCAGTTCAAGGTGAAGCAAAAAGAATTAAACAAAGATATTTTGTTTTACAAAGACAACACCACCTGCCCTACATGTGATCAAAACATTAGTGACGAACTAAAAGATGATAAGACTCAAAAAGCATCTACGAAGTGGGACGAACTCGAAGAGGGTAGACATGTAGCGAGTGCTAACCTCAACACCCTGAACGGTCAGTTAGATCAGGTTGAGTTGGTGATTGTAGACTTACAGAAAAAAATTAATGAAGAGTACCAGACCAACGTAAAGATACAACAAGCCCAAGGTCGTATCGGTCAACTCCTAGAAGAACTGTCCAGGTTTGAAACAGAGACAGGTAGTGTTGAAGAGTCGACGGAACAACTCAATGATTATATGTCAGAACATTCGAGGCTCAAAGACGAACGTATGACTTTGGTTGATGATAGTGCTTACAATGCCGTCATCACCGAACTACTCAAAGATACTGGTATCAAGACCAAGATCATCAAGCAGTATTTGCCGGTGATCAATAACCTTGTTAACAAGTATCTGCAAGTGTTAGACTTCTATGTGTCGTTCCATCTTGACGATACATTCAAAGAGTCCATTCGATCTCGTTATCGTGATGTGTTCTCATACGATTCGTTTAGTGAGGGTGAGAAACAGCGTATCGATCTAGCCTTGTTGTTTACTTGGCGAATGATTGCTAAGATGAAAAACAGTGTCGCAACAAACCTGTTGATTCTTGATGAGACTTTTGATAGCAGTTTGGATGCTGATGGTGTGGACAACCTGACTAAAATTCTTGAAACGCTTGACGAAGAAACTCGTGTGTTTGTTATATCGCACAAGGGTGAATTGCTCGAAGGTAAGTTTGATGATAAGATTGAATTTGTTAAATCTAAAAACTTCAGTAAGATCGCTTGACAACAAGCGCAGAAAAGTGTATAATTTACTAAAATTAACGCGCATAAAAATGTGAGGATATTATGGAACTAAATGACAAAACTTTGGCGGTACTAAAAAACTATGCGACAATCAATCCGAATGTCGTGATCAATGAGGGTAATGTACTCAAAACAATTTCTGAAGCGAAGAATGTTTTGAGTTCTGCGGAACTCGATGATGCTTTTCCTAAGACGTTTGGTATTTACGACCTGAACGAATTCTTAAATGTATTGTCCCTCGTTGATTCCCCGAATTTAAAATTCGAAGACAATTATGTTTTAGTATCAGACGGTAGTGGGCGTACTCGTATTAAGTACTTTTATTCTGATATAGATATGCTCACAGTGCCAAGCAAAGACATCATTATGCCTGAAGCAGAAGTGTCGTTCTCTTTTGATCGTGAAACACTTTCAAGAGTCAAACGCGCCGCCTCTGTACTAGGTCATACCGAGTTGTCTGTGTCTGTCATTAACAATGTTCTTTCTTTGTCCGTCGTCGACCAAAACGATAAAACATCTAATGTGTTCTCGATTGATGTTGATGGGACTTACAAGAACGAAAACTTCAATTACGTTTTCAATATCTCAAACTTGAAAATGATTGATGACGATTATCGCGTAGACATCTCGTCGAAGTTGATTTCACATTTTGTGAATGAACAAAGCGGTATACAATACTGGGTAGCACTTGAAAAAACTAGCACATACGGAGAGTAATATAATGGCTAATAAAGAAATAATGGACCTTGCGAATCGTGTAACTCGAAGCGCAGTCGCGGTTGTTGACACGGTAACATCGAGAGGTGGTTTTCGTGGCGAAGAACTTTCGACTATCGGGCAGTTGCGGGATCAATGTATTCAGTTGATCCAGTTGATTGAACAGATCGAATCTGAAGATGCGGCTGGTGACTCTGACTAAAAAATGTGGTATAATAAACTCTTATGAAAAAATTCTGGACTATTTGGAAGTATAGTTTAGGTGGATACTCCGATGACAAAACAGAACCTTACGATAATGCTATTACGATTGTAAGGACACTTGTCATCGGAGTAAATTTTGTGACATGTTTCTTCATTATGTCGAACGTGGTTCACAATTGGTAATATATTATGGAGTAGTTTATGTCCAAAGATTTTCTCTGGTGTGAGAAACATCGTCCTCGTAAGGTAGAGAATGCGATTCTACCTAAAAAATTAAAAGATGTCTTTCTTAAGATCGTCAAGTCTGGTGAATTGCCTAATATGCTCTTCACTGGCACCGCTGGTCTTGGTAAGACTACTATTGCTCGTGCTATCTGTGATGAACTTGGTTATGACTATATTCTGATCAATGGCTCGGAAGACGGTAACATTGATACCTTACGTGGCAAGATCAAAAGATTTGCTTCGTCTGTCTCATTGGGTGGCGATGTCAAAGTCGTTATCCTAGATGAGGCTGACTATCTTAACCCTCAATCAACTCAACCTGCTCTTCGCGGGTTCATCGAAGAGTTCTCTAGTAACTGTCGATTTATTCTGACGTGTAACTTCAAGAATCGAATCATCGAACCTCTACACTCACGGTGTGGTGTATATGAATTCAATACTACTAAGAAAGAGATGCAGGTTCTCTGTTCCGATTTCTTTGTTAGGTTGATGAGCATTCTTGAATCTGAGGGTGTCGCCTTCAATAAAGATCTGATCGCACAACTGATCATGAAACACGCACCTGATTGGAGACGTGTGATCAATGAGTGTCAGCGATTCTCGATCGGCGGTCAATTAGAAACCACTGTACTCGACAACGATGAGAATGATAACTACAATCTTCTCTTCAAGTCACTAAAAGAAAAAGACTTTAAGAAGATGCGTAGTTGGGTCGCGCAGAATGTTGATGTTGATGTCTCTGCTATTTTTCGACACATCTATGATAATATGTACACTCATGTCGATTCCGCATACATACCACAACTCGTGTTGGTGCTCGCCGACTACCAGTACAAGAATGCATTTGTTGCGGACCATGAACTGAATGTCGTTGCATGTATGACCGAGATTATGGCTAACATTGAGTTTAAGTAATGAACCCCTTTGATTATGTAAATGCAATTAACCATAGCAAACAAGACCTGATGACCGACGACCTGAAAGAGAAAGCATATAACTC
>Ga0070743_10000415_pt1 | contig 16948 bp, 25 predicted proteins | sample ColrivemetaGS697_FD_70187 | JGI IMG/M metagenome (GOLD analysis project Ga0070743, IMG submission 70187) | Estuarine microbial communities from the Columbia River estuary, USA - metaG S.697 | ecosystem: Environmental > Aquatic > Marine > Intertidal zone > Estuary | place: USA: Columbia River... | reverse complement strand
GGAGTAGGTTAAATTATCTACGTGGTGTTGATATTCGTGAATCACCGCGTTAATTATATGGAAAACCGTAAACCCATTAAATTTTTCCGCATCAATCGTGATTGATTGGTCTTCGAAATTATACTCACCCGCTCGATCATCTGAGTGTGTTATCTTATCGTAGATAAGGGTGGGATGTGAAACCCCGAATAAATTATTACAATAATCCATCGTAAAGTCAATCGCTCGATTGAATTCAGAATCGTTAGGGTCGAGTTTTGTGTATAAACTCCGTAACTCACTAACGTAATTACCTCTGAAGAGACTTAGGGTCAATGCGATGATCGCAAATACCACAATAACAAATAAAATTTCCATAATTATAAATTTACGTAAAGTCTTTTATGATTATACTCGGCGACCGGGTTGTGTTCGATCAAATGACCATAACGAGTTGTTACCACATCATGTATTAATTTGGTTTCTAAGTTAATACACTCCCCCATGATATCCACGAAACTATAGTTGGATTCATCAACCTCAGGTTGTTTTGTTTTTGGTAGTCCACAGTACATCGCTTCACCCACCTCACTGATAAACATACCGGTATAGAATCCTTTTAGACCATGGTAGTCAACAAACTGATCGGCGTTACACCATATGAATACCGAATCCTTTTTTTCTCGTAAGAGGTCAACAAAAGATTCATCAATGATGTAACCATTGTTGGTGCGGAAAGAACCGACGGAGAATAAACCTCGAGGAGATCCGTGTCCCATCATCATAATACGATCATGAGACTCAACCAATTCTCTAATTTCATCTTTACTTACATCACCCGTGATGAGTGTAAGGTCTTCAATATTTGAATAAACACGATCTAAAAACCATGTTGATTCGTCTTGTGGGTGGATTACTAATGTCTTCATTTCTTATTTATTTGATACAAATATAGTTATTTTTTTGATATCACAAAAATTTTATTGATATAATTTTTTATTATTTAAAATCGTCTCATCCCAATTGTAGAATAAATCCCACCAATTTGATACAATATAGTTGTCGTTATCTTTTTGGTATGGTATACCACTATTCTTGTTTGGGATTGATTGTAACCAATAGATTAACCAACCACTTTGTGGGTCTGTCCCGACTTTATATTGTGACATGTCACCCCAACGATCGTGTCCATATACTGATGGATAAGTAAATGGTACCGTTCTCTCATATTTCCATGTCTGATTATTAACCATAACTTTTGTTCCGTTATTGTTAGGGTCCCAATCACCAATATCCGATAATACCAATGACGTATTATCATAATCATAATCACCGGTTGAGTTAGGTGTAAAGTGGGTACTCCCCACTCTACCACCTTGATTATATGGTTGAGGTTCACCTTCAGGATATCCAACAAAATTTTGCCAAAAGAATGTATTATTCAAATAGGATAACTGAGCCTCTAATTGGTGACCTCGACAGTGTACCATTTCAGCAAACCATCTATCAAAGGATCCACCATAGACTACATATGTTTTATCATATATTGGTAGGTCGTCCGTTCTGTGGTAACTATTGGATATGTCTCCCGTTAAGGGACTGGACATATTTGATTCGGGTATCCATACATCACCTCGATAGTTTACCCAATTGATCCAAACTTCTTTAATACCCTCATCGTTAACCATTTTTTCTAAACCAATCTTTTTAAAGATTTGATTATAGTCTGGTCGATACCTATCAATATCCCATACGATGTCCCATTGATATATGTTAATGTATTTTACAACTTTTATACCGACGTAGGGAACCGCATTTGGGTTACTATAACCCCTAAACTTTGACCCCTCCTCAACAGAATACTTAACTTTGTAGTTGTTGGATAGGTTCCATTGGTTTATTGTTTCGACAGTCATCCCCGTTTTAACAACACCACCCCAATCCTTCACACCTTCAGCCTTAGTTACGCTGTCATTGACGATCACCCCATCAGGTGATGGTATCCAATTTAAAATGATGATCGGTACAATCAATTCACTACCATTAATAGGTGTTGATAGGTAATCAGGTACCGTTAGATACTCAATCGTTTCGTCAAAAGTCGCGACTGGTGTCTCAACAATCGGTATTAACTCTTCTTTTTCACATGAAAATAGAGTAATGACAATAAAAAACAGTAAAAATCTTTTAGGAAACATAATATTATCTTTTATAATTTCGAATCAAAGATAGTGATATTTATTTATATACCAAAAAATTTTAAGTATATTTTAAAAAAAGAAGAACATGAAAGTAGTATTATCGGAAATACAGATTAATGAGTTAATCAAGAGGTATAAAACCTCTATAGTATCTGAACAGGAAATTACGGGGAATACCGCAAACTCTGGAACAATAAGAAAAAAGGTTGGGACTAAGACTGAAGAAAACAATCTCGTAGTTGATATGGGTAAAACAACCTTCGATTCGGGTAAGTACAAAATCAGTTCACTTAGTTCGAAGGCAAAACCCATACTCGCAAGTAAATTGGCCGAAATCACTCAGTTTATCATGGACCATCAAGGCACTGTGGTAAATATTCAGGTTGAGGTTGGGGAATCTGCGGTTACTAACTACGATAGGGAGAAATTTCCATCAACAGGTAATAGTAAAGTAGATTTTACCGAAGAAAAACGATTGTCTAATGGTGAATTATCAAGACTAAGAGGTGAGAGTATTGTTAATTACTTAAACACCTTCTTTAAACAACAAGTGGATCGTGGGACTATCAATGATATGCCCGTTGTACCCCAACCACAGACAAATGTCGCGTTAGGTACTCAAAAACATAAATACGATAGAACTAAGGACAACCCTAAAGATCCGAAGTATTTGGAGGATCAATATCTAAAATTCACCGTAACATTAACAGGTTCTAAAACAACCGACGTATATGATGAGACATGTTTAGTGGATTTTGTTGTTGACGTTAGTTATATTAAAGCAAAAGATAAGAATTTCCCATGTAGGGGTGGACATACATGTGATCATGCTAAATTTAACCTATATCTAAACCAAACTTTAATTGGCCGGGTCAATTTAAATAATGGAAATGACGGCGGGGATAGAAATGGACGTTTGGTGGTTAATAATGAAATGGTTTCTCAAATCATACAGGGGGAGGAATTCAAACAAAGAGGTCAATTAATTCTATGGACCAAATGTTTAAGTGGTAATTGCCATACATCAGTACAAGAGGTTAAATTATCTAATAAAGAAAACGAGGTTTTATATCATAAATGTGTTAACCCATATTCCGGAAGAGGTAATAATCAGGCGACCACATTATTGGTATTAGACAAATGTGGTAAAGTTCTACAAGGTGACGAAGCATCACTATCCGATGTTGCCAAATTAGCTGACGAGATAAACACCAAAATAGACATGAAAAAGATTGAGGGGTTAGGTGAAGAAGGTTTCGTACCAACCTCACCCTCACCCTATATGATACTTGGACCTAGATTTGTTAAAAGATTTGGAGTAACGGCAGTATCACCTATTGATGATAATACAATCGGGGTTACAGTTATCACGCAAACTGAAGGCACTTCGATACGAGGTTTTAGTCAGACTTATGGTAAAGGAAATTGGCCAGTGTCGAAAGGGACCCAACTTAAGTTTATCTTACCTTACAAAGAGATTAAGATTATGAAACCCGCAGGTTTAACATCCAATAAAAAACACCAAAGGAACATCACTAAAGTCCAAGGTGTACTTCAAAAGGCGATTAATGATAATGAGTTAAAATACTTTACCGAGGGACCACTATCGGGTTATTACTATAGAATGTACGATAGCCCATTTGAATTAGGTGAAATGGTTATACCTGAAGGTGGAATATTTAAAGTAACCTTTGAACAATAAAAAAACCCCTCATATGAGGGGTTTTTTATTTAGTCTACGTAATTTTTTGTGAAGTCTAATGCCTCCTTTTTAAGGTCTTTCCGTTTACGTCTATCTTCTTTTTTATCTCGACGTAACCATTGTCGCTCTAAACGAATACGTTCACGTTCCGTTAATAAACATTCACTACCTTTGGTGATCATCACCCCATCAGGATAATCGGGAACACCGTACTTAATAAACAATTCACCGTCTTTAACTGACGATCTATTGATTGAATTCTTTACACCCACACATGAAGTGAAGAATACCATCGTGACGATTAAAAAAACTAACTTTTTCATATTTCTGATCTTTATTACACTACAAATGTAATGATATTTTGCGATATACCAAAAATATTTAGAATATTTTTTTATTTATTTCAAAATAATCACGATAACTCTTACCAGTCATCTGTCGATACCACCTTTTGTCACCATCCATCCACACATACGGATCACCTGAAGACTCGTCCCAATTAAATTGAGAGTAATGAAGGGGATCCTTCCTAAGTAAGTTAGATCTGTGGGATGAATGGAAAGGTTCACAACCCAACCAATCGGGTAATTCAACTTTACCTGTGATCTCTTCGAATACCATGGTATTCACAAACCCTCTCCTAACCCATTCTTCAATTGTTCGATTATAATACAACTTCAATGCGTTTATATTACCTCCCCACATTATAGTACATGGGTGATTCACCCAACCCTTATATGGTTTCCCATCTTTACGGGGTCTCCCCGTTAATGCTGAGATGATCTGATACGCTTCAACTCGTTGTTTACCCAATCGTTTGTCATCTAAGGATCTAACCGATTCCCTAAAATCTTCATATGGAAGGAAAGTTTGCATATCTCTACTTTTTCTTTAGTGATTTTACTACTTTAACAATCATAACGAAACCGAATAAAAATAAACTTAGTTTTATTAAGTACACATTCATCGTGATTATTTTTGTGGTACTAAGTATCCGATCCCACCTTGGACACCCGGTATTTTACCATATTGTTCTTCGGCAACTGAACGAGGAATAATCTCACCATTTTGATGGAAAATCGCCCACTCCCATTCTTTTTCAGGTCTGTAACCCGGTCCTTTCCATGCGGTATGTGAGTTACGGTCGTAACTACGTAATGCCGTGAATTTGGTAATCAAAACATTCTCATCAGACGCCTCGAACATTACCATACCTTCAAAGACCTTATCTAATGATGGTTTGTTATAAGTAACGGTATAACCACACTCTTTAGATATTTCCAAATCTTCATTACTTCTCTTACTAATGACCAAAATCTCGTCAGGGTTTTTATCGGGACCGTATTTTCTTGTCACGTCCACGTTAACCTCCTCCATTTTACCTATGTTCGATATACCAACAACCTTAACGGCTTCACTTGCGGTATCAAACATTTGGGGGTGAGTCATTCCATTTTTTTGGATCACTTTAATCTTCTTCAATCTCATAATATCATTTTTTTAAGATTACTTTACGAATTCTGTTAAATAAGTTTTCTAAATCTTCCACACTATCAACTGACCATTTTTCAGTCTTCAGTACGAAGAAACAATCATTGTCTCGATCAATACCTAATGAGCTTTGAGCCTCTATCTCTAAGAACTCATATTCATCTCGATCTGAAACACAATTTCCATCTTGTGAAAATCTAAATGTGGATTCCTCCAATAAAATTCCCTGTTCTTCCATACTGTTTATATAAATGTTAATTCATTTGTCTCGGGATCCCAATCAACGGTTAATGGATCATTCACTTGATAATATCTTTCATTAAGAACTGATGCGTTAATGAAATGAGTTCCATTATGGAACTTATATCCATATCCACCATGGATGTGTCCAAATACATGAATCTTTGGTGGTTGATCATCGACTTTAACTCTTAGTAATTCACATCCCAAATGTGGTTCATTATACGGAGGTCCACTCACATCTAAGTGATCTTGTGGAGGACCATGTGTAATAAGAATATCCGTATCTTTTGGAATTGCATCCCATTTTTCTTTTAACTCATCTCCTCTTCGTGGCAAATTGAATGCCCAACCCATAAATTCAGGTTGCCATGGACTACCATATATTTTTACATCATCAATAATATCTTCATCATCTTGTAAGTAAGTAACATTATAGTTGTTTACGATTGTGTTTGATTCTAATGGATGATTTTCAAACATTCTGTCATGATTACCGGCAACGAAGATCTTGTGCTTGTAATCTTGCGATTCAAACCACTCACAGAATTCATGGATATCTTCCTTATCTCTTCCAGAGTTCATAATATCCCCCGCGTGGATTAAAAGATCCCCACCGGGAAGGTCTAACTCCAATTGTTTAGTGTGAGTATCCGATATAAATGTTATTCTCATATTAAAATATTAACGGGTTCAGGTATTTCCACCGCACCCAACTTCTTACAAAATTTATGTGACATCTAATATAATATACGAAAAATATTAACTAAAATCAAATTCTCTCACACCTTCCTTACGTCGACTGATCATCATCGAAGCCTTAATGAAAGTTCTCTTCTGTTCCCCATTTCTTATCCCACGCAAAACAATCTTCGGTTTCATTTTATCTGATGTCACAATGGTCAAAGTAGATAACCCAACCAAACGAAATAAAATTGGTTCGTAAAGACGAACATCTTTAATACGGAAAAATTCTATTTCATCTGTGGTGACATTGAACACACCTTTACGTTCGATTAAACTATCGAATCGAAGTGTCCATGACCAACAATCAAACTCAACATATTTGTAAATCGGAATTACCGATAAGAGTAAACCAACCAATGGGTGTATAACCATACCAATAACCGGTAATAGGAAGTAAATCACGTTTAACCATTGAGATGGTTTAACAGTGACTTCGTTCTGAACTTTTGATTGATTCATCATGATATGTATTTTTTTAATTCATTAATCGTTTCTTCGGCTGACGTGTGTAATATCCCTATCCCACCTTTACTTCTCCACTGTTCTATGTTAGAATCACGATCATCTATTAATATATGATCGGGTTTGGCGTATTTCTGTTTGTTGTGTGAATATTCCAATATCAATTGTACTCCGGGTAACTCTCTTTCCACCCACAACTTCTTACCCTCACGAGATCCGAAACCTCTACGTGATGGGGATGATAATATAATAGGTAAAGACTCTTGGATGTATTCCCATAATACTTTACCATCGGATGTCCAATCTAAGTTTACCCAAAACTCCGAACCCGCTTTATTAATCGGATCCCAAAACTCGGGAGTACTGTGGTAGGTACCATCTAACTCTAACGCGTCGGGTAATTTTTCATACCCCTTCTCAAAATCAACTATAACACCATCCATGTCACAGAAAATTTTATACTTTAATTGTGGAAATAACATCATCTTATTCTATTTTTAATATTTCGTATATAACACCATCCATCTCAAAGTTCTCACCCACCTGCTTACCTTTTAAGTTAGAACCTAACTTACTTTCGGATGAGATATGGCCAAACCCATCGGTTAGTCCACCCCCCTCAATAGATAAAAGGAATTTAAAATTTTGTTTACCGTCTCGACTTACCGTCACTTTAGAACCAATTGAAGAAATACGTTCACCATCGTAATCGGATTTGACCCATTCTTTAAAAGATGAGATCTGGGGGTCTGTAAATCGTAAGGAACCATTACTCCACCTACCAATGATAAACTCCTCGGAAACACCCTGTGGGTAGTGTGAAACGATACCATTGTATGGGTAGTTAGGGCCTAAGTAACGATACGTACCTCTATCGGTATGTTCAAACAAAGGGCATGTATATGACATACCTTTATTCCATCGGTTATATGTCAGTGCGGTTACATTATAATAGTAATCCATATGTTTATCCATGAGATCCTCCAACTCGGACCTTGAATATAAATGGTCGAACTGTAATTCCTTATGGAACATTTCCGTGAGTAGTTCTACTCGATCTTCAGTCTTTACCATTATCGATACATGTAAGTTAGATAGGTACCAATAACAAATACGGTGATCAATGTCATTCCGACACCGATTACAAACCCCTGTACTTTAGGGTTAAGATCTTCAAATTTTATCTTCATGATTATAAATTTTATACCACAAAGATAATGAATATTTTAGAATATCCAAGAAAATAATAAAAAATTTTTGTTTTTTTTTAACCGATTACTTTTTTCGGTTCTCGAGAAGTCTCTCGTTTGTGATGTATTCGACTATTCGTTCTACAGATAAATGACCACTCCATCGTACCCAATTAGAAACTTCCGGATTCGTTTTGGTTAGGTAATTTACTACGATAGGTACCCCCTTTTCACAATCATAACCGCCCTTTATCTCCATTCGAAGATCATCTTTACTGAAATAGTTACCACCATTAAAGTATTGTTTCTTAATTTTAATTAACTCTTCTCTTTTCGATCCACATTCAGGAGTCTCTGACAATTCCTTTTCAATTTTTTCCGAATATCCTTCTAAATGTGTTTTCATATCCTTATACTCGGGGTATTCTAAATTCATATTCCACATGGGGTTTTCATAATCATAAACCAAATTGTGGAAATTAACGTATGCCGAAAAGAAACTAATTAGATCAGATAATTCGGTAACATTTTCATGGTTTATAAATAGGGCCAATTGTGATGGTGGTATATAGATTGACTCTTCAGATGTGACATCAATAAATCTGGCGATGTTATTAAATTCCGTTTCCGCCGCGGTTGTTACAGACCCCTCATTCAAATCGGCATATTCATCCGCATAGTCCTGTAAAATTCCTTCATGATAATCAAACATAAGTTCTTTAAATGTTTCATAATCTTTCGCCCACGTAACATTTTCATTATCCCAAAAAGATTTTAAAAGTCCCTCAATAACCTCCCTTTCCCAATCATCATCACCTCTTTCAGTGATATCATATCTCAATTGTTCACTATGATCTGAATAGGGGTCGGAATCGTATGAGTATTGACTTTGTGTTTCATGTACTTGCCAAAGGTCACTATCATTACTAATTTCACCTTCGTTGAATGTAAACTCTAAAGTCTTACTATTGTAATTATAATCTAAGTCGTTGAGGGTTTCGTCAGTTATGTATTTTCGTAAATTCTCAATTAATTCGTCACCATCCATATCGATAAGAATGTTTACAATCGGGTTGTCACTTTCACCTATCGATTTCTGAATCAACTTAGCGGTCATATCACCATTAAGAAACCCCATTCTTTCCACTTCTTCACCACTAACTGAACGATCCTCATCAAATAACGAGGGGTAGAAAAATTTAGTAATTCCGATGTTCTTTTCAAAGAAGTCCGCAGTATTAACTTGTCTATCATTTTTATCCATGAACTGTTTAGTCTCGAAATGGAATTGATATTTTAAAGTGGGGTCTTCTCGATTAATCATTACATATAATGATCCCTTATTATTATGTGAGGTAAAGTGATTCTTCCTTTCTTTATAAGAGTCAGTCGTTGAGTATGGTCCCCACGCGGTACACCATTCAGTACCCGTACCTAAATACGCGGCACCCTTCTCCGATTTTGGGGTATATATAATCCATTTATCACCACTCGAAAGAAGTTCATACTCATTCTCATCTAAGACATTAATTAAGTCGAAGACACTTTTACCACTTTCTCTAGAATAATATTTCTCAACTAAAGTGAATAGATCACCTAAAGTTTTTACCTTATTGATGTCGACGGCAACATTGTGTTTATAAACTAATGTTAGGTAATCTTTGACTTTTGGGAAATCTTCCGTCTTAAGATTACCTTCTTTAAACATTTTAATCAAAAGTTTGGAGTACTTACCAATTCTCTTAATGTTATCTTCACCCTCGATTTTAGTTGCGGGGTCTAAAGAAATGACACGAATGAACAATGGTCTTTCTACATCAGAATAGTATTTCTGATATATCTCTTCAGGTGCCGCCTCAAGAATTAAATCATATAAAATGTCCTTAAATTTCACCTAGTCTGTCTCTTAAGTTTTCGTTAAAGTTTTCAGCATCTCCACTTGGTGACCATCGATCATCTGGTCTAAAACTTATTTTATCACCATAATGGTCAATATTCTCTTCGAATAGACATTTGGAATCGTAATCACACTTTTCAATTAGATCGTCCATAAAATCCTCATCATCTGTATAATCCTTACCCCAATTGTTGACCACATATTCGCGGAAATCAATTTTAACTTTAACCCCCTCATCATTGAATTGGATTAATTCGCCCAAGTCTTCACATGCGGATTTTAATGTATCGTATAAATAATCTGAGTATTCCCCCGATTCCGAATCACTATTCGCACTTCTAATCGCTTGTTTAATCTCATCATCTTCATCCCACTCCTCAATTAAATCCTGTAAAGACACTGATTGGAAGTCACTAACATCATATCCTTTACCCGAATTAACGATTCGTTGGTAAATCATATCCCGTATGGTCTTCTCATTTTCCTCATTTAATAGGTAATCAATGGCACTCTCCCAATCACCATCATATGTGTAAGGTTCATATAAATCCCACGTATCCCCCGATAATATTTGATCAAAAAGGGTTACCACCACCGATCTACCGTGTTTATCGGTGTATCTTCTAACCACATGGTCACCATCAATATAATCATTTAGATCACTACCATTCATATCTAGAACGAAATCGTACAAACCATTGTCAATCGCAACACCCACATAACGCGGGTGCTTAAAGAAGTTAGGGTTTGTCGCGAAAACTTTCTCAGCCTGTTCTTTACTAAGACTTTCTAATATTGGGGTGAGCTTCATGTGTCTTATTTCTTTTTAACGGTGCCGATTAACGTATCTGTCGCACCTTCTTCACCCTTTTTAAAGATGTAAAAATTCCCATCCTCATCTTTGGCTAATTGTAATTCTACTGGCTCCCCTTGAACTTCATCGTCTTTCTCCAAATCTTCTTGATCTTCATAATCACTAAAACCTGGTTGTTCTTCAGGACCACCTAAGTTCATGTCATCAGTTGTCCAATCACCTTGTTCGTTTATAATACCCTCAACTAAATTTTGGATATCTTTCTGTGTTAACTTTACTATTTTTGACATAATATTTTATTTTATATATAAATACCTTAAACCTTATAAATGTTGTTGAAGTTTGGTAGTAAAAGGTCTTTATCTGAAATCAATGGGTCACCCTCAATACCCCACTCGATATTAAGTTGTGGGTCATCATACCTAATTCCACCTTCAGATTGTTTATTGTAATGGTTATCAACCACATAATGGAAAATTGATTCTTTAATTGCCGAGAATCCATGTGCACATCCTTTAGGGACAAATACCGATAAACCATTTTCGGGTGTTAGATTTACAGTAACCACGGCACCATATGATGGGGAATCTTCTCTGAGATCTACTATTACGTCATTCACCATACCATGGGTACAACGAACTAATTTGGCTTGTTCAAACTCCCCCGTTTGAAAATGTAACCCTCTAATGGTGTTCTTAGTTGAGGATGATTCATTCTCCTGTACGAAATCGAATGAGATGCCCGTTTTAGAGTAAAAGTCATAACGATTAAAGGGTACGTGAAAGTACCCCCTATCATCATGAAACTTAACCGTTTCAATTATATAACAATCTTTGATTTCCGTCTCAATTAATTTCATCATATCGTTCATGAACTCTATTAATCAGATCTTCATAGTATATCGTGGCGATCAGATTATCGTGACCCACATCCTTAGAGTATTTTAAAAATAGTCGACAATATATGGTCGCAGCACCCAACTGACTTTCCGTGAAACAACTATCGATTACTTTAATCGATTTGTTATAGATTTCGAATAAACTGTACATTATATATCGTTAATTGTTTGAATGTATAGTGGTGTTTGTTCTCCCACATACGCATTTAAAACATTAAAATCCAAATATTCAATCGCCTCCTCAGTAGGTAATCCCTCCTCAACTAGTACATCCACCATCTTATCGATGTTGTATATTAATCTTCCACTCAACGGTTCAACCCCAATAATGGCATAATCGAAACCATCTGCTTGTAGAAAGTCCTGATCAGGATATAACTCGTGTATTTTATCTATATTTTCCATACTATAATATATGGAAAATAAACTATAATGTCAAATTAATTAGAGATGTTTATCTCTTATCATTTGAACAACTCCGTTAGTGATGGTTTTTAATGTTTCGGTATCTGCGGTATTAACTTTATCAACCAAACCTTTAACCTCACCAATCGTTGTGTATGTTTTATTTTCGTTAGACATATTTTATTAATATTTAATTCTTTATTTCGAAGGACCGCAAAATTCAGGTCCATAATCCTCCCAAAGCCCTTTTGGTGGGACTTCACAACAAACACCCCGAAGATTATTTTCACATTCACCACTCGATAAACACGGAGCATTACATGATAAATTCGAACCAACATAACATGAACAAATACCCGCTGCGTTGTGATTAATCATATAAAATTGGGGACTCTCAGAATTATCAACTTTAAGATATAAATCACTCTCCTCAACATCAAAAAATAATCGATCCACAACCACGAAACCATAGTCGATATTCGTAATTGTTTTAATTACAAATTCATCATTTGATATTCTGTTCAAAACCAACCTATTCCCTACGGTTAGGTCCTTCACCTCACTAAATGAGATCATGTTATCAACACCCTCTCCCAAAACAAGGCCATCTAAACCATATGAAAATTGTGTCCCATCATCTAGAGTGAAGGTAACCTTCACCACCTGATCAATCATCTTTCTTTTATCTACCACCACACTTGATGTTATGGTAGTTCCAGAGAAAACATCCGCAGATGAAACATTATAATATTTCCATAAATGGTCATTATCTAAGTCTAGGTTATATAGGTTTACCGACTTCACGTCATCTCCGATTGAAACATCATCAATATCCACAATCAAGTTGTTTGGTAATATAATATCCGAATATGAGTATGTGTGATAATTTTTAGGTACTGAAAAGTTGGATACTTTCTGAATAAACTTAGGTCTTTCCCATAATTGAATAACCCCATTTACATCATAATCAACGGTGGAATCTATCGCAGACTTATTGGTATGTACATATGGTTCCATAAAGTCATAAACGTCTAGTGAGGACCCATAAATCAATTGTATTGTACGATACGTTTTGATTTTTCCGTTCAGTAGGTCATTGGTATTTAATACATATTCTTGCAGTAATTCGTCGGACTGTAATGAACTCTTAATGAGATTTAGTTGTTCGATTGTGTCAACTTTCATTACCTTAGGGTATGTTAAGTAATCTGTGGTAGGGAATCTACTTTTAATTATATAATTTGGATATACCCCATTATCTCTCACCCCATTACCTAAAGTGTTAACTGACAATCCAACCCCATCATCAAAATATGTTGCACATTGATTTTGTGAATCATTGTCATTTAATAATTTAAGAAATTCAAAGTTATCTTTAGTGTAAGTCTCATCGATTAACGCGTTCTGATCATAAGAAAGTCTAATGATTAACCTATTAGGTGCGTCTTCAACAATATACGGACTAAGTGGATTGGATGTGGCCTTCATCATAACACTAACACCATCTAAATCAAACGTATCACTTATTACCGAATAATAATTTCCCGTTTCACCATAAACGTCAATAACATCGACCATTCCGCCTTTGTTACCAACCAAAAAGTAAATTTCAGTGATTCCATTATCGGAAACTAATTGTTTAAATCTTTGGGTATTAAAGTATTCTGAAAAACTTTTAGGTGCAATAGAAATTGCGGTATTCGTTTCTAAAATTTTAAATGTTCCGTCAACATCTTTGACGAAATCTGTTGCGAGTAAAACCCCTTTCATATTAATGTTTTCTTTTCACTTATTTTGAAATGAGGTTTATCCACCTCATTCCATTTATTTTCGGGACAGTCCGAGTAGACATCGGCAAAAACCTTTGCATGTAAAAAACAACCACACGAATAACATCTAACGGTTGATTTACTAATATCCCCTGATTTTGAATCACAACGACCACAAATCTCTAAACGTTTTTCCGCCAGTAGTTTTTGTTCTTCGGTTGGTGACATCTTTATCGACACCGCCTTTATAATTTTTTTTAAATCTATTTTCATCTATTCCATTATTATATATAAATACATCTTATTTAAAATGCAGACCTTATTATGGTATTATACTTTAATAATTTAATCCCCCTCCTCTACTCCCGATTGTCTAGCGAACCTTAGGGCTTGACCAATTAAAAGTCCACCAAATACTGAACCCAATAACGTATCACTATTAAATCCAACAACAATCCCCATAATTGCGAATATGTGTGAGTGAAAATACTTACTTAATCTCACGAAAAATCGGTTGAAGATGAGACTCTAAGTCCATCTATAATTTTATCGTAATATTTGGGTCCCCATACGTGTCCACCCTCCAACCTTTGGTGTTCTTCATATTTTTCGTCGTGGACCCAACCATCAGGTTCTCCCCAATCAAAGGCCATATCAAGAAATTCCTGAGAGTTAATTTCTTCCCCGTACTCATTCACCACACGACCCGATAGTACATATTCAATCAATGTTTCTTTGTTGTCATAATATTTGTTGTCATGAAAATTCCAACAGAACTTCCATCCCATACTCCGTTTACCCAAATGGACGGACATGTCTTCCATAAACATTTCCCACGGATCGAACCACTCCCAATCTTTACGTGGACTGATAAACCTGAAACCACCTTCAATGTCACTCGGATTAAGTTCCATAGTTTCGATTTGGACAACTAGAATTTTCCTTTTTTTCTCGACCTCTTCGGCAAGAGGGATTCTATAATAGTTTGTTCCCATTATCTAATTACTTTAAATGATTTAACCCTGTTACATTTCACACAGACTGTGGTATCTATCCTACCTCGAGTACACGAGTCGTGTTCCCACAACTCAATTAGGTAGTTATCCTCTCCACAACCGCATTTCGAATCTTGTATACAACTAACACCAACCCAATGTTTTAATTTAGGGTCGGTCGACCACGTTTCTTTTAAATATGATACCATAATTTGTGATTATGTTACTATAATACGAAAAAAAAATGAAAAAGTCAAAAAAAATCCCGACAATTGCCGGGATTAGTTTGTGGTTAAGTTCAATTATTAAATCTTAGTTGTTCGTTAATCTCATTGCCGCTTTCTTAATCGCAATTGTCTGTGGATTCATTGATGTCAATTCTTCTTTAAAATCTTTCAATACTTGGTTTAATCCTTCTCTAACGTTAATGTCTGATAATGCTGAATTTATGTTGTCAAATTTCTTTGGTTCACTTAAATCAACCACAATGGATTTATTGATCTTTAGATCATCTTGCAATTTTCTAACCGATTGGTCATCTGGTGATTTTTTACCGTATCTAACGATGTACTCAACCTCCCATTTATATTTACTTGTCATCCCTTCAGATTCTTCCATATTCGACCCCTTAAGGTTAAACCATGAGGTAACAATTACTTCGTTATTTGTTTGTGGGATTCCAAATCTATCTAAGTTGTACTTTTCAGTTTTACCGTAACTTCTTTTCTCGGTTCTTCTACTTTGTTCCCAATTTCTATATCGTTTATTAAACTGTCTAGCTAAGTATGATGGGCTCGGTGTCTCAGTTTCTTTACCCGTTAATCTCATTGTAACCGCGGTTAAGAATTCTTTCTGAGTTTCATATTCATTTATACTGTGTGTTGAATAAATAATAGTGTCATTATCAACATCAGAGTGTCTATCGATATGTTTTGGATCCTTAATAGATAGTGGGGGTAAACTTGCCTTAAGTAGGAAACCAGTGAATTTACCGTCACTCTCTAACTCATCCTGTAGAATAGGGTGTAACTCTCTTTTAATTCTTTCTGATTCGGTGTATGATTCACCGCTAGCTTCATATGGTGTTAATACTGAAATTTCTTCACCCTCCTCACCTGGTAGTGGTTTGATGTCGGTTGTTTTATATTGACCTCTTGGTTTATAATCAGGACACACTCTTTCGGACCATTTAACATCACCAAATTTTTCTTTTAATCTTTCGATTGCGGTTGGGAACTTTGCCTTGAATTCCTCAATCTCACATGTAAATACTACAGGTTGTCCATGATGGTACCATCCAATGTGAGCCACTGGTTTACCTTCACTATCAACATCGAACATAGGTTCCCATGGTTTTTCGGGATTTGGTTCCTTTTCTTTACCGGGAATCCTATATGGCATTTCTGCCAAATCACCCTCGTATTGAATGGTATTGGATGAGTGTCTATTGTCGGTTAGGTTCTCACCAATAATAGTGATTAAAGTTTCTTTACTAATTTCTTTCATTATATTTAATTTCTATATATAAATACTTTATTTATCCGAATTGTTATCGGTATCTGTCTGATCTTCTATAGATAATGTACCTATGAATACTTTAGGATTTATCCCCATTCCCGTCGCAGTGGACAGTCTTGTGTTACCAGCAACTAAGTGGTATCTATCTCCGAACTTTAGAATGAGTGGTCTCTTGTATGAACCATCCTCAAACTTACGTTTTAGTTTATCTGGATTACTCTTACCATACATCTTAGAGACATTGTGTGCCCCTTCCATATCACCTTTCTTAATCTCATTAGATTCGGTGTTCTCAAGTTTTTTCCACACATCATCCGTCAAAGTAGTTTCGGTTGACTTATCGAATATATCAACCAACTCTTGTACCTTAACGTGGAAACCTTCTTCCCTATTAAGATATTGAGCAACTCTTTGGATTTCTTCCATCTCACCCTCAATATCGGGTCTACTGACAGACTTAACCTCCATTAACTGACTAATACGTTTGATTTGTTCGGATATCAACATGTAGATAAATATCCTTTAAGAAAGTTTAATCCATTTTTCTGTAGAATCTAACCTAAATGATCCCACAAATTTTTGGTTCCACTCGTTTGGTGCAATTAAAGATAAAAACACCTCTTCTTTTAGATTGACATAG
>Ga0070743_10000390_pt1 | contig 17454 bp, 10 predicted proteins | sample ColrivemetaGS697_FD_70187 | JGI IMG/M metagenome (GOLD analysis project Ga0070743, IMG submission 70187) | Estuarine microbial communities from the Columbia River estuary, USA - metaG S.697 | ecosystem: Environmental > Aquatic > Marine > Intertidal zone > Estuary | place: USA: Columbia River... | reverse complement strand
TACCAATACTTATCATATTGGCAGCATTTGCAGCTTCAATACCTGCAACAGCATCTTCAAATACGATGCAATTTGATGGTGAAAGATTCATTTTTTTTGCAGCCATCAGAAAAACTTCCGGGTCTGGCTTTGCTTTGGTTACGTTATTGCCATCAACAATTACATCGAAAAAGTGATCTAAACATACTTTTTCTAAAATCGGAAGTGCATTTTTACTTGCAGATCCTAGCGCAATTGGAATCGCATTTTCTTTTAATAATGTTAAAATTTTTGGAACATCAGGAAGAATCTCAGAATCATCCATTTTTTCAATGTATGCCAGATAATCATTGTTTTTTTCAATCATCCAAACATCTTTTTGTTCTTGATTTGCTGATAAATTTCCCATTTCTAATAAGATATCTAAACAGCGTTTTCTACTAACTCCTTTAAACAATTCGTTTTGTTCTTCAGTAAATTCAAATCCTAACTGATTTGCTAATTTTTTCCACGCTAAATAGTGGTATTTGGCGGTATCTACAATGACACCATCCAAATCAAAAATAATTCCTTTTTTCATTTAAACAGTTTGTACTACATCATCTACATCTTTTACTATGTAAACGAGTGCTGCAGCAATTAAAAAACTAATTCCACTAATCATTAATGCAAAAATTGCTTCATTATTGTAAGCATATTTTACCAGTGGACCTCCTATTAACGCATTGATAATTTGAGGAATTACAATAAAGAAATTAAAAATCCCCATGTAAACTCCCATTTTCTTTGGAGAAATTGAACCTGCTAAAATAGCATAAGGCATCGCTAAAATACTTGCCCAAGCAATTCCAACGCAAATCATTGAAAGAATCAACCAATTTTTATCAGGCATGATATAAATAGATAATAATCCAATACCTCCAATAATTAGTGAAATAGCATGGGTGTTTTTTCTTCCAATTTTTTGGGCAATGTAAGGCAAAGCAAAGGCATAAAAAGCTGAAACTAAATTGTAAATTCCGAAAAGAATGCCAACCCAATCACCTGCATTTTGATATGCAATACTTTTACTATCAGTGTAGGGCAATCCATAAATATGTTGTGCAATTGCAGGAACTGAAAAAACCCACATCCCAAACAATCCAAACCATGAAAAGAATTGCACCCAACTTAGCTGACGCATAGTTGTTGGCATTTTTTTGAAGTCATCAAAAATATCAAACAAACTAGATTTTTCTGTTGAAATATCTTTCTGAATAGCTTCTCGATGCCCTTGTTCGTCTTCAAAAATTTCTAGTTCCTCTGGAGAATATTCTCCAGTAGTTGATACGGTAACCAAAATCGAAAGAATCAAAATAATTGCTCCAATAATGAAAGACCAAATTAAGTTTACAGGAACTATTCCTGCTGAAGTTTCGTTAGAAATTCCAAACCAATTTGTCAAAGCATATGGTAACCAAGAACCGATGACTGCACCAAAACCAATTAAAGCTGTTTGCACACTAAACCCTAAAGTCCGCTGATCAGTTCTTAAATTATCTCCCACTAAAGCACGGAAAGGTTCCATAGCGATGTTGAAAGATGCATCCATAATCATTAAAAAACCTGCTCCGACCCATAGTGCGGGAAGAAATGCAATAAATATATCTGCTTGTGGCATTAACACCAATCCTATTGATGCTAAAATGGCTCCAACTAAAAAGTATGGTTTTCTTCTTCCAAACCTTCCCCAAGTTTTATCACTATAATGTCCAATGATTGGTTGAACAATTAATCCCATCAAAGGTGCAATAATCCAAAACCATGAAAGTTCGTGAACATCAGCCCCAAAAATTTGTAAGATTCTGCTTGCGTTTGCGTTCTGAAGTGCGAAACCCATTTGTATTCCTAAAAATCCAAAACTCATGTTCCAGATTTGAAAGAAACTTAACTTCTTTTTTTCCATTATCGAATATTATTAAAGAATATTTCGATAAGTGTATTAGACTTATCAATTACTAAGTGTGGAATGTAATTTACTGATAAATACTAATTCGGTAACAAATATATATTTTTATTATAAAGTTGGTAAAAATTATTACAAAAATTTACGACGACGGTTTCGTAGATTCTCGTAATTTTAAGTCACTAGAAATGACAATTTTCTTAGGATTGAAAACTTCTGTTTCATTTTCAATTCTTTCAATTAAAAGTTCAACTGCCTGTCTTCCCATAGTAAAACCATGTTGTGCAATTGTAGTAATTGAAGGCGAAGAATATTCTGAAATTAAGCCGTCAGTAAAGCCAATTATTGAAATGTCGTTCGGAATGTTTAATCCTTTCTCTTTGGCAATTCGCATTGTATTTGCGGCATAAATTTCATTTACAGTGAAAACTCCATCAATATTTTGCTCAAATAATTGTTCAATTTGCTTCTTGATATCTTGCTTTTCATCAATTTTGATGATCAAATTTTTATCTGTTTTAACATACGATTCTATAAGTGCTTTTTCATATCCTAAACGCCTTAAAGCACCAACACTGACGTGGTCTGGAGTGGTTATCATTCCTATTTTTTTACATCCAATATCAACCAGATATTTTGTGGCTTTATAGCCTGCACCAACATCATCAACTACTATTTTGTCACACAAAATATCATCTACAACTCTGTCAAATAATACCAAAGGAATGTCTTCTTCAACCAAATCAATAAAATGAGAAAAGTCTTTATTTTCAAGAGTTTCATTAGCTATAGAAACAATCAAACCATCTACACTTCCATTGGATAAAACTCGTAAAGTTTCTACTTCTTTTTGATAATCTTCGTTGGAAAAACACACCATGATATGATATCCTTTTTCATTAGCATAAGACTCTATGCCCATGATTACTGTTGAGAAAAAGTGGTGTACAATTTTAGGCAAAATAACTCCAATTACTTTGGTTTTTTGATTGCGCAATTGCAACGCCAAACTATTGGGTTTATAGTTGTAATGATTGGCAAAAGACTGAATTTTGTCTTTTGTTTCTTTGCCTATTTCATGGCTATCTTTTAACGCTTTAGAGACTGTAGAAGTAGATACTCCTAATTCCCTAGCAATTGTCTTAATAGTAATTTTTTGCTTCATTTTTGGTAAATAAACAAATAACGGATAATTTTTTGCTAAATTAATGAAATTTATTAAAAAAAAAGTTGTCAACACTAAACCGATTTCGTAAATTTCGAATCATTGGAATTAACGAACTTCATTCTATATTTACGATGTGGAATGTAAATTTATTGTTAAATCAAAATCAAATTTACAGTTATTACTTAACAAATTATACATGAAAAATTTTAAATTATTGTTAATTGGATTTCTTTTAGCTTCCTCTTTCAACATGTTTGCCCAACAAACAGTTCAAGGAGTTGTAAAAGAAAAAAAATCTGGTGACACGTTGCCAGGTGTAAGTGTTGTTGTGAAAGGAACAACAAAAGGTACAGAAACAGATTTCAATGGGAAATTTGCAATTGAAAACGTAAAAACAGGCAATGTACTTGTTTTTAGATATCTGGGTTTTGCAGATAAAGAAATTGTAATAGGAACCAGTAAAAATCTAGTAGTTGAATTAGAAGATGCTTTGGAACAATTAGAAGAAATTATTGTGGTGGGTTATGGATCTACCACCGTAAAAGATGCTACTGGTTCTGTAGAGGCAATTACTGCTAAAGAGATGACTAAAGGTAATATTGTAACTCCTGAAAACTTGTTGAGTGGTCGAGTTGCTGGGTTAAACATTACTACAAGTGGTGCTCCTGGTGCTGGTTCTCAAATTAGAATTCGTGGTGGTTCATCATTAAATGCCTCTAACGATCCATTAATAGTTATTGATGGTTTACCTTTATCTGGTGTTGATTTGAATAGTATCAACCCAAATGATATTGATTCATTCTCGGTTTTAAAAGATGCCTCTGCTACTGCAATTTATGGTGCTAGAGGTGCTAATGGAGTAATCATTATTACTACTAAAAAAGGTAAAACAGATTATTCATTAGATTATGATTACCAAATTGCTTTTGGGGAAATTAAAGACAGAGTATCAGTTTTTGATGGAGATGCCTTCAGAAATTTAATTGCTACAAGAAGACCAAATGATGTTGGAATGCTAGGAACTGCCAATACAAACTGGCAAAATGAAGTATTTCAACAATCAGTTTCTACTCAACACAATGTTAGTGCTAGAGGTCAAATTTTCAAGAGAATTCCTACTAGACTTTCTGTAAATTTTTCCGAAATTGAAGGAAATATTTTAACATCGCAGTTTGACAGAGCCAATGTTTCTCTATCAATGAATCCGTCATTTTTTAATGATCACTTAAAAGTAAGTTTAAACTACACTAGAGCTTTTGTAAACGAAAGATTTGCAGATGCTGGTCAAGTAAATGCGGCATTGCGTTACGACCCTACACAACCTGTTTATGACAGAACGTCTCCTTTTGGTGGTTTTTATCAGCATATTACGAGAACTCCTGGTGGTATTTTAGTAGATAATGGCACAAGAAACCCAGTAGCTGCTTTATTACAAAATGATAATAGGTCTAACAGATTTAGACAATTTGGTAATTTAAAAATTGACTATAAATTACATTTTTTACCTGAGGTTATTGCAAGTGTAAGTGCTGGTTTTGATAAATCAGTTCAAGAAGGTAGCTTTTTTAATCCTCTAAATAGTCCAGCCAATTATACAGATTTATTTATAGGCGGAGAAGGTTCATACACAAATGAAAATTTAAATGAGAACTTTAACGCAACATTAAACTATGCTAAAACTTTTAGTAAGTTCAAGACAGATTTTTTAGTTGGATATGATTACCAATCTTTCAATGGGAATGGAGATAGTACAGGAAACTTAAGAAATCCAAATGATATAGGTTTCACCTCATACGCAAATACACCTGTTGTTTTAATTGGATTCTTAGCGAGAGCTAATATTACATTTAATGAAAAGTATTTATTAACATTGAACTATAGACGAGATGGAACTTCACGTTTTGGTCCTTCAAACAGATGGGGTGATTTTGGTGGAGCTGCATTCGCTTGGAGAATGAGCGATGAAGATTTCTTAAAAGACAATAAAGTAATTTCTGACCTGAAATTACGTGCTTCTTATGGTATCAATGGTCAACAAGATGGAATTGCGGGTGATTTATATTTAGACAGATATCGTTTTGGAAATCAAAACTCTCAATTCTTATTTGGTGGTATGCCAATCCAATCAACGATTCCTTCTGAAAGAAGTAATTTACGTTGGGAAAAAGTAGCTACTGTTGAACTAGGTATTGATTACGGTTTATTTAACAATAAAATTTCTGGATCTATCAATGCTTTCCAAAAAAATTCAACAGATTTAATATCTGATGCTCCTGTTGCTGATGGTTCTAACTTTACAAACAGAGTTCTTCAAAATATTGGAGATTTACAAGTAAATGGTTTAGAGTTTACTGTAAATGCAGATGTAATCAAAAAGGAAAACATGAACTGGAATTTAAACTTCAATGCAACTTATTTAGACCGCGAAATCAAAGAATTGGCTTTAAATCAAGATGTTACTACAGGTGGAATTGCAGGAGGTACAGGGAACTTTATTCAATTGTTTAGAGAAGGTTTCGCTCCAAATTCATTTTATGTTTTCAAACAATTATATGATACTGCAGGAAAACCAATTGAAGGTGCTTATGCTGATTTAAATGGTGATGGTATTATCAATACTCAAGATCGTTATTTAAAAGGAAATCCACAAGCTGACTTTACCTTTGGTTTTCAATCAAACTTCAACTACAAGAATTTTGATTTAGCATTTAACTTAAGAGCAAGTTTAGGAAATTATGCATATAACAACATCAATTCTGGTTTGGCACAATATGATTTATTGCAAGACAATGCTGTATTAGGAAATATTCCTACATCTGTTTTGAACACTAATTTTAGAAGTACTTCAGATGTAATCATCTCTGATTATTACTTAGAGAATGCCTCCTTCTTAAGAATGGACAACATTACTTTTGGTTATACTTTTAACAAGCCAATCAAAAAATTTGCTTCTAACAGCATTCGTATTTGGGCGGGTATGCAAAATGTATTTACAATTACAAACTACTCTGGTTTAGATCCTGAATTGTTTAACGGAATTGATAATACTAATTTTCCAAGACCAAGAACTTTCTTGGTTGGTGCAAATATTAAATTTTAATTATTAAAGAAATACAGATGAAAAAAATTATGAATTTTAACAAATTAGCAATCTTATTTCTTGTGATGCTAGTAGCAATGTCTTCGTGTACGAAAGACCTTGACATCACTCCACAAGACGATCAAGATTTATTAGGTGAAGATTTTTTTGCAAATGAAACTGCTTATAAAGAATTGTTAGCAGGAGTATATGCAAACTTATCTTTAACTGGTGTTGACGGTCCTGGATCATCAAATATTGATGGATTAGATGCTGGTACAAGTCAATTTGGACGTGTATTATTATACCTACAAACCCTGTCAGCAGATGAAATGATTTGGTCTTACGAAAACGACCCTGGAACTCGTGAAATTCAACGTAATATCTGGAATTCCGATGATCCAATAATTTTAGGTATGTTCGGTAGAACCAATGTAACAATCGCTTTTGCAAACAATTTTTTACGCGAAACTACGGATGAGAAATTAACTGCAAGAAACGTTTCTGCTGCAACAAAAGCGGAAGTTGCAAAATACAGAGCAGAGGCACGTTTGTTAAGAGCAATGTCTTATTATTACATGATGGACATTTTTGGAAAAGCAAACTTCACAACAGAAGCTGATGCAATCAATGCGCAACCAGCCGTTTATGATCGTCAACAATTATTTGACTATGTAGAAAGTGAATTGAAAGCCATTGATGGAGATTTAGCAGCGCCAAAAGCAAACGAACATGGAAGAGCTGATAAAGGAGTTGCTTGGATGATTTTAGCAAAAATCTATTTAAATGCTGAAGTATATATTGGTCAAGCCAAATACACAGAATGTATAGATTATTGTAAAAAAATAATTGGTGGTGGCTACACATTAGCAACCAATTATCTAGACAACTTTATGGCAGACAACAATACCAACTCTGCTAACAATGAAATTATCTTCCCATTAATTTCTGATGGAACGTATGTTCAAAATTATGGTCCAACTACTGTAATGATAAATGGTTCAGTAGGAAGTATAGAATCCAATGGTGCTGCTCTAGGAGTTGGTGCTGGTGGATGGGGTGGAGCTCTTCGTCTAAGAAAAGAATTTGTGCAATTATTTGATGCAAGTATTTTTAATAATGACACTAGAAACACCATCATCAAAGGTTCAAGACCTATTGATATTTTAGATATTTCTGATAGAGATCAAGGGTTTATTTTAGAGAAATACTCAAACGCTACTTCTACAGGTGGTTTTGGTGTTGATCAAACATTTGTGGATACTGATTTCCCATTATTCAGATTGGCTGATGTGCATTTAATGTACATTGAAGCGCACTTAAGAGGTGGTTCAGGTGCTAGCCCTGCTGATGCAGTTTCTTATATCAATGCAATCAGAACAAGAGCTAACAATCCACAAAACAATTTAACAATTGCTGATTTGAACTTAAACTTCATCTTAGATGAAAGAGCAAGAGAATTGCATTGGGAAGCTCATAGAAGACAAGATTTAATCCGTTTTGGGAAATTTACTGGCGGCTCATACAACTGGGCTTGGAAAGGAAATGGAACGAACGGAATTGCTTTACCTGCTCACATGAATTTATATCCAATTCCTGCAGCGAGTTTAGCTTCTAACCCTAATTTAACTCAAAATCCTGGGTACTAATTTTTTAAAAGAATAACAAATGATGAAAAATATAAAAAGATTTTCAGCAATCACATTCATTGGAGTATTTATGATGCTTTTCAAAGCATGTGACGATAGCGCTGAATTGTTTACAATTTCGGCACCAACAGCCCCAGTTTTGGCGAATGTAAGTTTTACTGATTTAAAACTTGATGCAGTAAATACAAACAATCCAGCAATTACTTTAAATTGGGAGGATGCAGACTATGGTCAGCAAGCGTCTATCAATTATGCTGTTCAGTTTTCTAGTGACGATGCTTTTACAACTCCTGTAACCGCAGCAACAGTTACCGGACGTACAAATGTTACTTTATCTGTAAGCGAAGTAAACGCTAATGCAGGAAATGCAGGTTTAAATCCTTTTGAATGGAAAGCGTTATACATAAGAGTAGTATCTACAATTGGTTCTAAAGCTGCTGAAGCTGCTGCTTCCAATGCAATTGAAATCAATGTATATCCTTTCTTTAATTACGTTTTTAATGATTATTATTTAGTTGGAAATGCAACTGCTCCAGGATGGAATAATAATAGTAATAATCCGGCACTGTATAGAGACGAAACCGACAGTAATGTATTTTACTATACCGGATTATTTAAAAATGATAATGGTGATTACAATGAAGGTCGATTTAAAATTTTAGAAAGTAAAGGACTTTGGCAACCTCAATGGGGTGATTCTAGAAATGAAGGTAGTGACGATCCAAGTGAAAATGGAAACATTGCTGGAAATCCTACTACTCAAGCTGGTGATCCAGGTAGATTTGGAGTAGTAACTACGGGTTTTTATACGTTTTCAATAAATTTTGCTACCAATAAATACACCTTAGTTCCTTTCAATGCATCAGGAATCACAAGTCCTGCATCTTTAAGCCTACAAGGTTCTAGTACTGCCAATGTTGCAATGAACCAATTAGGTTTTGACGGGCATCAATGGTATGCAAGCAATGTAAGATTGACTCCTGGAACTGTAGAGTTTGTAACTGGAGCTGGTGCAAGATGGGGTAATACAACTTCTTTCTCTGGAGTTGCAACTGATGGTGGAGGCGCAATTCCTGTAATTGTAGAAGATGATTATGATATCTGGTTTAATGATTTGACTGGGCGTTATATTTTAATTCCTTTAAACTTATAATTTCAACTTAATTTAAACGATAAAAAATGAATAATTTTATAAAAAAATTAAGCTATTTGATACTATCTTTTACCTTATTACTAGGTTCTTGTGATGTAGAAGAAAGCTTAACAATTACAAGTCCAGCACCTGAATTTGTACTAAACACACCAGGTATAAGCACTATTTTCTTGAATTTTGCGTTGCCAGACAATCCTGCATTTACCATCAACTGGAAAGACGAAGTAAATACAGGAGCTACCTACACAGTTGAAATGGCTTTAGAATCAGAATTTACAAATCCTACATCATTGGGAACAACGAATACTTCTAACTTTTCAATGAGTGTAACTAATTTCAATACTGTACTAAATAGCTTAAATGTAACTTCATTTACAAACACAGCCGTTTATATGAGAATATCTACTGGAAGTAGTTTTTCTAATACAATTTTATTCCAAGTTTCTAAATTTGCTGTAAAATTACCCGTATTTACAAGTCCAAATGTAAATGATTCATTTGTGTTGTCTGATGTAAATCCAGATGCAGTAATTGCTACAGTTACTTGGGATGATCCTGAAATAACATCAATAAGTACTGTTGCTGTTTCGTATCAATTACAAATGGCAGAAGCTGGAACTGATTTTGCAACAGTAGCAAACTTAGGAGAAACCGCTAACAAAACAATTGATTTAACTCATGGAGCTTTAAATACAGCTGTGTTAGACAATAATGGTGTTGCTGGGAATGCTGCAAATTTTGAATTCAGAATTCGTGCAACTGCTAAAACGGCTGCTGGGGATTTATTCAGAACTTCTGAAACATTAACACTTTCAATCACTCCTTATGATGTTGCCTTACCTCCTGCTCTTTATGTAGTTGGTGCTGGTGCTGTTGATGCTGGTTGGGGATGGTCATCACCAGTTGAATTATTACTACAAGGAAAAAAATGGTCAGGGAACATCAATTTATCTCCTGATAATGGTGGAAACTTCCGTTTCTTTACAGACAAAGCATTAGAATGGGGATCACCAAGCTATAACTTTCCATATTTTACTGACAGAGGATATACAATTGATAGTAATTTTGAGAACGCAAATGATGGTGATAGTAACTTCCGTTTCATCGGAACAGCTGGTTCTTATTTTTTAACAATAGACACACAAACTAAAACGATCACTTTAGGCCCTGCAATTGTAGGTCCAAACTGTAACTTTGATCAATTGTGGGTTGTTGGTGCTGGTGCTGTAGATGCAGGTTGGGGTTGGTCTTCTCCAGTTCAAATTGCTTGTACAGGAACAGGAAAATATGAAGGAAATATCAAATTAACAAATGATGCTTTCCGTTTCTTTTCTGACAGAACCTTAGAGTGGAGTTCACCAAGTTTCAATTATCCATATTATGCAAATAATGGTTATACTATAGACACTAGATTGGAAAATGCGAATGATGGTGATAGTAATTTTAAGTTTAATGGTACTCCTGGTGAATATGGTTTAACTATAGACGATATCAATAAAACAATAACATTAAGTGACCCAATTAAATTTTGCGAATTTGACCAACTTTGGTTAGTTGGAGCTGGAGTTCCTGATGCAGGTTGGGGATGGAGTTCACCTGTTGCTTTGCCATGTACTGGTGCAGGAACCTATTCTGGATCTGTAACATTTGCGAATGATGCATTCCGTTTTTTCACTGACAGAACGTTAGAATGGGGATCACCAAGTTATAACTTCCCATATTTTTCAGGCGAAGGGTACACTATTGATGCAAATTTTGAAAATGCGAACGATGGTGATAAGAATGTACGATTTATTGGTACACCTGGAACCTATACGTTGACTGTAAATACAGTAACAAAAACAATTACTTTAAATTAAAAGTTTTTACACCCAAAAAGGCTATACAAATCATTTGTATAGCCTTTTTATTTAAAAAATATCTTATGAGGAAAAAACTACTTTTTATTTCACTACTTTTTATTTCTTTATTTACAAAAGCACAAGTTACTTTCGATGTAACTGCTATTGAAGTTGATAAACCCGTTACAATTACTGTTGATATCAATAGTGCGCAAAGTAATTGTAATGGTTTTAACAATCCTTCAAAAGTATATATGCATGCTGGAATTGGTAATAAATCCAATGCTTTTGGATTTAATGTTATTGGAAATTGGGGACAAGATGATGGGGTTGGTTTGATGACCAATAATGGAAATGGTACCTACAGTATCACGATTACTCCACAAACATATTTCAACTTAACACCTATTCAAATTCAAACTGCTGCTCAAATGGGTATGGTTTTCAGAAATGAAACTGGAACTCAAGAACTAAAAGCGACAAATTGTAAAGATTTTATTTTCCCTGTTGGAAAAGTACAAGTTCGTATTACCAATCCTACTGCAAGTAAAGTACTTGTAAGTCCAGGTGAAAATTTATCCATTACAGCTGAAATCGATTTTCAAGGATCAACTACCGTTCAAGGAAGTATTCAAGTTTTCTTAAATGATGTTTCTGTGGCAACCTCAACTTGTGGATTTCCTAATTGTAATGCAACAATTACCAACATCACTCAAGGTGGCACAGTAATAGTTGTAGGTACTCCACCAAACTCAACTGAAACTGGACAAGCAAGTTTCCAAATTATTTTAGTACCAACTGTTGTGGAAGAAGCCATGTCAAATGGTTTAGTTGATGGAATCAATTATCATGCTGATGCAACAAAAGCCACCTTGGTATTAACAGCACCAGGTAAGGATTTTGTTCAAGTTGCAGGAAGTTTTAACAACTACACTCCTACTGCTTCTGATGTGATGAAACGCGATCCTAGTTCAGGAAAATACTGGTTGGAAATAAGTGGCTTAACATCAGGTAAAATAGAAACCTATCAATATTGGGTGTATGACACTTCACCAATAGCAAATTCTCCATCCATCGTAAAAACGGCTGATCCTTTTTCAACATTGGTTTTATCGCCTTTTGACGATCCTTATATTTCAACAACGACATATCCAAATTTACCTGAATATCCTGCTGGTCAAGAAAGAGAAGTAACTGTTCTTCAAACAGGAAAAACACCCTACAATTGGACAGTAACCAACTTTCAAAAACCAAAAAAAGAAGACTTGGTAATTTATGAAGTTTTAGTCAGAGATTTTGATGCCGATAGAAATTATCAAAACCTGATTGATCGGATTAGTTATTTCAAAAACTTAAATGTAAATGCCATTCAATTAATGCCTGTAATGGAATTTGAAGGCAATGAAAGTTGGGGTTACAATACCTCATTTCACATGGCTTTGGATAAGTTTTATGGTACTGAAGATAAGTTCAAGGAGTTTATTGATGTATGCCATCAAAACGGAATTGCAGTAATTTTAGATGTTGCGTTGAATCACGCATTTGGTAGAAATCCTATGGTTCGTATGTGGATGAATGATCCTGATAATGATGGTTGGGGAGATCCAAATAGTGAAAATCCTTATTTCAATGAAACGGCTAGACATAGTTATAATGTAGGAAGTGACTTTAATCACCAAAGTGCATTAACGCAAGAATATACCAAAAGAGTGGTAAAGCACTGGATTGAAGATTTTAAAATTGATGGCTTCCGATGGGATTTAACCAAAGGTTTTACCCAAAATTGCTCAGGAAGTAACGAAGGATGTACCAATGGTTATCAACAAGACAGAGTTGATATTTTAAAACAATATGCTGATTATTCTTGGTCCTTAGATACCAATCACTATGTGATTTTTGAACATTTAGGCGAACAAAATGAAGAAAAAGAATGGGCAAATTATCGTTATAACGAAGGCAAGGGAGTTATGTTATGGGGAAAAATGACAGATCCATACAGTCAATTGATTATGGGATATAGTGCAAACTCAAACATCAGTGGAATTGGACACAAATCTCGTTCTCAATTTAACGGTCCTAGAATCATTGGATATCCTGAAAGTCATGATGAAGAAAGAATCATGTATAAAGCAGTTACTTTTGGAAACAGTGCTATTGCTGCTCATAATGTAAAAGATCTAAACACCGCATTATCTAGAATGTCTGCCATTGGAGCTGTAAGTTTAACTATTCCTGGTCCAAAGATGATTTGGCATTTTGCTTCTTTAGGGATGGATATTTCCATTTTTGCTTGTAATAATGGAGTAGTTAATGAACCTGGAGGAACAGATGGCGATTGTAAATTAGACACCAAACAACAACCTCAATGGACAGAAAACTGGTTATCTAATCCAAACAGAAAGAAAGTTTATGATGATTGGGCAAGAATCAATGCCTTGAAAATCAACGAACCCGTTTTTGAAGGTGATTACAGCATGACTTCTGGAACATTATTGCCAAGAATTGATATTTTCAATACCAATATTCCTACTTCATCTTTAAGAAATGTAATCGTTTTAGCCAATTTTGATGTGGTTTCTCAAACCGTAAATACCAATTTCCCTTTTGCTGGCAATTGGGTAGATTTGATGGATCCTTCAGGAAATACAACTTACAGTGCTTCAACTATTAATTTGGCTCCTGGTTCTTTCAGAATTTTTGGAAACCAACAAGCCACTTTATCTATAGATGAGAGTACAATCAAAGAATCCATATTAAACCTGTATCCAAATCCAACCAAGAATAGCTTCTCGCTTTCTAGAGAAGTGCAAAGTGTCCGTGTGTTTGACATTACAGGAAAGCAAGTAAAACAGTTTGCTGAAAATACGCTAAAAAACAATGTATTCTCGGTAACTGATTTAACATCTGGAATTTACGTTGTAAGAATCCAAGATTCTAAAAACAACGTAGAAACCAAAAAACTAATTATTAACAATTACTAATTAGAAAAACATGAAAAAAAATTATTTTAAAATTTTGGGAGGATTGTTTCTAACGCTTTTTATTAGCGTACAATCTTTTGCTCAATTAGGAACAACAACATTTAACACTGCAAGTGATAATGCAAGTACAACTAATTATCCAGGAGCTTCATGGAGCGATGGCAGTAATGGAGGAACAGGTTTTGGTGTTTGGTCTTTTGGACAAGGTGCCAGTAATGCAGGGAGATATATTGGTGGAACACCGCAAGGAGATCCAAGTTTTGGACTATATTCTGAAAATAGTAGTTTTTCTTATGCTCAAAGAGCCCTGTTATCAGATTTAAAAAGAGGAGAAAGTATTTCGTTTGATATAGGAGTAACAGGTATAAATTCAGGAGGTGAAGTTTTTATTCAACTTATGGATAATAACATTCCGGTATTCACTTTAAAGTTTAGTGGAGGACAATCTAGTTGGGAAATTAACGATGGTGGCTCTGATTTTGGAATTAGTCAAGGTTTTTCTACTACATTATCATTCTCATTTACTTACCTTGAGAACGGTAATTACTCATATACTTTCGGATCTGCCAATGGAACTGATTTTAATCCCAACAATACTATTTCTGGAATTGATGCAATAAAGTTTCAATCTGAAAATCAAGGTGGAGGAGAAAATTTTGGGTTTAATAATTTAAAAATTGACAGTAAATACACAATCAACAATAATTCATCTGTTAATATAACTTCACCTACAACAGCTCCATATTTACAAGTTGAGTCTGGAAGTACAGTTACTGTTGCGTCTGCAAATGCATTAACCATTAGCGGAAATTTAACAAATAATGGAACAGTTACCTTAAACTCTGGAAGTTCATTAATCGTAAACGGAACATCAACTGGAAACGTAACTTATACTAGAAACTTACCAACATCAAACTGGTATTTGGTTTCTTCTCCAGTTTTAGGACAAGCCTATAATGATGCGTATGTAACTGCAAATGGAATTGACTCTGGAACAGGTTCTAACAGAGGAATTGCAACTTATACAACTTCAAGCAATCAATGGGCTTATTTACAAGCAGCAAGTGATGGAACTTTTAATAACGGCCAAGGGTATTCAGTAAAAAGAACTACAACTGGTGATATTTCTTTCACAGGAACAATCAACACTGCTAATGTTTCTGTTGCTGTTTCTAACGGTTTTAATTTAGTTGGTAATCCTTTTACTGCTTCATTAAATCTTGGAGATTTCTTTGTCGATAATGGTGCTGCTGGTGCAATTTCTGGTGCACAAACTTGGTTTTGGAATGGATCAAGTTATGATGTTAAAACTTCTGGTAATCATGGAACTTTCGAAATTGCACCGGGACAAGGATTCTTTGTAAATGCTGCAGGAGGTGGAAACCTTACTTTTAATATATCTAGCGTAAGCCATGCAACAGCTGTATTTCAAAAAACAAATCCAAGACCAGAAATAACATTAACCTTAACTGAGGGTTCAGATACTAGAAATGCATATATCTACTATGTTAATGGTACAACAATAGATTACGATTTAGGGTACGATGGTAATTTATTTGGTGGAGTAAGTCATTCTTTAGCTGTTTATTCTCATTTAGTAAATAACGATAATGGTAATAAATATCAGCTACAATCATTACCTGACTCAAATTATGAAAATATGGTTATTCCAATTGGTATAATAGCTGCTGCTGGAAAAGAAATCACTTTTACTGCAGAGGCACTAAATTTACCTAACGATTTGAAAGTATATTTAGAGGACAGATTGACAAATACTGTAACACGTTTAGACGAAGCAAATACTTCTTACAAAGTAACCTTAAACGATGCTTTAAACGGAACAGGACGTTTCTTTTTACACACAAAAGCTTCAGGAGTATTGAGTACGGATGAGTTGGATTTGAGCAATACAAGCGTTTATGCTACAGCTAACAATACCTTAAGAGTAATTAGATTGCCTTCAGGAAACGCTACAGTAAAAGTGTTCACAATTTTAGGAAAACAAGTGGTACAAACTAATTTCAGTTCAACAGGTTCTTATGACGTTTCATTGCCAAAATTAGCAACAGGAATGTATATTGTACAGTTAGAAACTGCTACAGGTAAGTTAAACAAAAAAATTTTTTTAGAATAAGTATTCACCTTCTCAATTAGAAAAACATCATGAAAAATCAAGGTAAAAACACAGTAAAAATCACACGTAAAGAAGCTATCAAAAAAATAGGGAATTACGGAAAATATGCTGCTCTAACTGCTATAGGAACCTACTTAATTTTAAGTCCTAAAAAAGCGCAGGCACAGAGTCCAGCAGCGCCAGGAACTGGATTTTAATATCAATAAATTTAGTGTAGTGTGTAAACAAAAGAGCTGCTATTTAAGCAGCTCTTTTAATTTTACAATCGTAAAATCTATCTCTTCTTTGGTGGTGAATTTTGAAAATGAAAATCGAATTGAAGTTTCGTTTGCTTGTTCATCAGTCAAAATTTCAGCTAATACATGTGATCCTTTATTGCTTCCACTTTGGCAAGCTGAACCTCCAGAAACGGCAATTCCTGCCATATCTAAACTGAATAGTAATAAGTCGTTTTTTACAGGAAAACGGACATTTAAAATAGTGTACGTACTTTTTTCTAGGTCTGATGAAGTTCCATTAAAAGCGATGTTTTTAAAATGATGCTGCAACTCATCAATAAAATATTTTTTAATGACATTGATATGGTTTTTATCATTCTCTAGGTTATTACACGCTATTTCTAGGGCTTTTTCCATGCCTAAAATTCCATGCACATTTTCCGTACTAGACCTTGCTCCTTTTTCTTGATTTCCACCATAAAAAAGAGGTATAATGGTAAAACCTTTTTTAAAATACGCAAAACCAACGCCTTTGGGCCCATGAAATTTATGGGCACTTGCTACCAAAAAATCAATGGGAGTTTGTTGCAAATCAATATGATAATGCCCCACTGCTTGTACAGCATCTGAATGAAAGAGTGCATGGTACTTGTCAGATAATTCACACACCGCATCTGTTGATAGTAGGTTTCCGATTTCATTGTTGATGAGCATCAAACTGATCAACGTTTTTTTATCAGAAGCTGCAAGAAGGGTTTCTAAATGATATAAATCAATATTTCCATGAACATCTAGTTGAACAAAATCCAATTGAATTTCGTGTGTTTTTTCTAAAAATTCGCAGGTATGTAATACTGCATGATGCTCAATTTTTGAAGTAATAATTCGTTGAACTCCCAAATTAAAAACAGCGTTTTGAAGAATTAAATTATCAGCTTCTGTACCTCCTGAAGTAAAAATAATTTCGCTTGCAGAAACATTAAAGCGTTTTGCAATATTTTTTCTAGCAGTTTCAATCGCCGATTTTGCTTTCCGACCAAATTGATGTGTTGAAGAGGGATTGCCAAAATTTTCTAAAGACGCTTCATGCATCACTGATAAAACTTCAGCATCAATCATTGTAGTTGCAGCATTGTCTAAATAAATCATTTTCATTGTGTAAAAATACAGTTTACAAATTAAAAATTACCATTTTGAAAAACAACTACTTCAGTGGCTCCCAAACCATATTTTTTGTAAGAAGCATCGTAAAAACGAACAGGATATTTTTGAAATAAGCGCACTAATTCCGATTTTAAAACCCCTTC
>Ga0070743_10000379_pt1 | contig 17748 bp, 9 predicted proteins | sample ColrivemetaGS697_FD_70187 | JGI IMG/M metagenome (GOLD analysis project Ga0070743, IMG submission 70187) | Estuarine microbial communities from the Columbia River estuary, USA - metaG S.697 | ecosystem: Environmental > Aquatic > Marine > Intertidal zone > Estuary | place: USA: Columbia River... | reverse complement strand
ATAAAAAGTGTTGTCCCTTTATTAAAATCTCCATCCAAATATAATTGTGTTTCTAAATTGTTTAGCATCTTGATTAAGACCTGGTAAAATCTCGAAGTTTACATACCCATTTGCGTTAAACCTGTATTGAAATGCCGGTCCAACATACCATTCATTAGTACCATCAACATCATTATGTCTAAACATATTTGACAGACCTATCGTTAAATCATCATTGATAATTTTACCGTAAGATGCGGTATATGCATACTCCCTCTGTTGTAATTGTCTTGTAGGTGCCACGTAAGCTTCGTATATTAAATTTAGACCCCAAATTCCATTCTTACCTATTCTATCACCTAATAAAATTTTAGGTTCAATTCCTTGGTACTTACCCTGTAGTAGTTTGTGTTCAAAGTAAAGTGTCGGGTTACCCCAAATTTTACCCCAATCAGCAAGAGCATATCTTATTTCCCATGACATACCTCTGAATCCAAATGATGATTGTAACCCATCACTTTTATAAACAGTGTGGAGATATAAATCCAATTCTAATCTGTCTGCAAGACCAAACGCGAATTCATCTCTCATTCTGACTTCTGTTCCACCACCGTTCCTTTCGGTTCTCATATCAAACCACTTCTCATACATTACAGTTCCCTTAGGTACCATAATGTAAACTCGAGTTGCAGGAAACTTTCGTACCAACGTCCATGCTGGTTGATTATTCTCACCAACCCTTTGGAATTGTGGATATAGTTTAGCGGATACGACAACCTCTTCCAACATTTTTATTGAGTCCTGTTGTCCATTGTTTAGTACTCGTCCTGTGTATTGTGCAAATAAACTTTGACTACACATAATGAGTATAATTAATAATACATTGTTGTTCGCGAACCTAATGATCGACCCCAACGACTTTGTCAACTTATATGATGACATTTTTTGTTTTAACATATCTTTTTTTATTATGTTTTTATGTACGTAAGTACCATCATAATATAAGTAAAATGCTCTTAAATGTCAACTATCGTTCGATAAGAAATACCCCTAATCCATTCCAAAAGTGTTCCATATCTTCACCCTCAGTAAATATTTCACGTTGATGTGAAACATAAAGGTTCTCTTCTGTGATGACTTGTCTAAGTGCACCACTATCCCAATTCCAATCATCCATTATTAATATGGTTTGATCCGCAAACTGTGGGATTAGTTTTTTAAGTACTGTGTATTGATCATGGTAACGAGTGTCACCATCGTAAAATATAATATCTAATTTTGGTAATTGTGAATAATCAAAAGTTGTGTAGTCCGTTCTATAAACATCAATCATATCAGTGTTACCAAACCTTTTAACATTACCTAAGAAATCATCTTGTGGGGACACGTCAAGACGTTTTTTAAGGTATGTTGCTAATTTTTGACTGACACCCATCGGCATTAAGTTAGGTGACGCAAAATTATCTATACCTATTGAGTGAATATCATTTTGGTATATGGCCGAACAGAAAGTAGCACCTCTAAAAACACCGACCTCTAAGTAGGTTCCACCAATACTACAAATGTTATTTAAGAAACACCTGACCTTATTACTCGTAATTCCATGGATGTCTATTACATCCTGATTTAGTTTCGAGACTTCGTGGTTACCCCACTCAATTGAATCGTCAATGTGATTAATTAGATTCATTTAATTTCTTTTTTTTGTGTTCCGAAACAACATCACAGTAATTACAGTCCCAACATTGGAACTTACACTTCTTTATTTTATTCCTCCAACCTTTTAATTCTTCATGTGGAATACCATCTAAGTATATCTTTGAACTCTCAGCCAATACCTCATTACCTTTTGCGTATGATTCAACAATTTCCATAGTTTCATTCAACCTGTCGAAACTATCCCTACCGTGCATCTTAAAAACATCAACATGGTTTAAGAACTCATCGAACTCTTCTTTGAATGGTGGTATTGTAGCCGTTTTAAAGAAGAATGCACCCATTTCTTTCTCCCACTTATACTCACATGTCACTTTAGATATTTCGTGTCTAAAATAAGGTAATTCATTGTCCTTACGTAGATTATTGTATGAGTAGTGTTCATCCATTACTGGACATCTACCTAAACAACCTTCATTAGTTAAAAGTGCTATCTCAACATACCTACCATGTTTCTGTTGAAACATCAATTGTGCTCTCCTAATGTTTTTTAATTCCTCAATATCTCTCATAAGGATTCTATCCACATTGATGTAGTCAAATCCTTGTTCTGCTGAATACCAAAAATCTTGTGCGGTTGCAACCTTACGTAAGATTGTGTTTTTAATCTTCATCTCGGGGAAATGTTCCTTTAATCCCATAGCGACCCAATGACCATGTGGTATTGTTATACAACGTAAACCTCTTTCATATAAAGGTTTTAGATTATCGATAAATAATTTATAGTTTTCGTGTTTTGGTGACACGTTAAAGTTGTTGAAGGTGGCACTAACACTTATACCTAAAGTCTCCTGAATGATCATTGCATTTTCAAATACAGAATCTCTATCTTCTTCTTTGAAGATACCACCCATAGCATCTTGTGTGAATGGAGGTATTCTACATGTGAAATATATATCGTATATCCAATCTTTGTTCTTTTGTAAAAAAGGGTAGAATAGATGTGTGAACGCCTGTTCACTTAACATTGGATTTAGTGGTATTGAAAATATTTTATTCATTCTCTAAACAACCCCCACATATCCCATTACACTCTGTCTTATAGAAGACACAATCTAAACAGTCTTGTGGTAAGGTGTAGTTTTTATGGTTCTCTTTATAGAGATTATCGAATTCATCTCTAAGTGTTAATATATTGTTTTTTCCTGAGACTTTCAAGACATTATCGATCTTTACTTTGTCTTGTAACGGATAACAATGTATCGAACTCCCATCAGGAAATATATCTAACGGCATGAACCCACAAACCGTTTCATGTCCTGGTACTTTGAATGTCGCAAACCCTAATGAATTAATATTAACAGACTCCTTAGTTTCTCCTTCCCATAAACATGGTGGTACTTGACAATCTGACGTTATCCTTATGTCATTATAAAAACCAAAGTTAAGTATTTTAGTAATCTCCTGTCCCATCTCCTTATTGTTGATGAGGTAGTTACCTGTTAAATCAACACCGAGTCTAAACGCATTAATTCGACCATCTAATTGAAGGTATAACCATTTGATGTATTCATACAATTTACGTTCTCTCCAATCGGATGACATAGTAATTGCAATGAACAATCTCGCGTTGTCTTCAAACCCCCATATATTTGAGTAAGCTGTGTGTAGTGCTAAATAATTCTTCTTAAATAAAACGATTCTATTTTTCTCATCTAACTCAGCACCATTAGGTAACATCCAACGTATGTGTTCGAGATTATTGATAATATAATCCAATGTCTTTTTACCAAACAATAGATTACTCACAAGATTTATTGTGTAACCTCTCGATATAATGTAATCTATAATACCAGTGAAGTTTGGGTGTTGTGTAGGTTCACCACCTAAGATTGTAACCTCCTCATCACTATTAACCATATCAAAATGATCTAACAGTTCGGTCACTTTGTCTATTGACATGTCACCTAAGGTATGTTTAACTCTCGCATCTTCTTTAGTGAAACAAAATGAACAACCTTTAGCACATGTACCGTTAATTGCTAAGTTCATTTTATGTTTTTAGAAATCCATTTTTAGTGTGAGTGGTGTACTTTCAATACCTTCAGCTTCTTTTTGTTGTCTACTAAGTGCAATTCCGAATTTTTCATGTTTAAGTCTATGACAATCGGGAATACTTTCACAAAGGTTCACCTTTTCTTTTAAAAGTTGTTGTTCCAATAATAAAGTACCTAACTTAATATTATACGAATCAACCTTCTCAATTACTTTATTGACAAACGTAGTTTTTTCAATATTTCTACCGATTGATAGTATGTCAATTATTGGTGTGGGATATGAGTTATCTGAATTCCAACCATACGCCTCTCTCTTTTGTTCTTCCCACGTATCTTTCTCAAGATTAGACGCATCAACCATTAATGTTTTGTGTCTTTCAGAAAATCTATCAGCAATGATCTTTTTCATTACTGCTTTATTAAACTCTACACCCGATAACTTATCTTCATCGGTTAATATGTGTCTAACTTTTTCAGCATCGGTTTCAGATGATTCCGCCAATTGTGGAACTTCGTCCATAATATGTGAATTAGTTCTAATACTGATGTAGTCATTATAATTGTCAGCAAATACAAATCCCCGTGCAATGTCTGCCGGAATTATCTCAGCACCCATACCAACAAGTTCAACTCTCATATCATTGTATTCGTCAGCAATTCTACCGTAATAGTAATTCATATACATCCCAACCACATGAATGTAACCGGGTATATTACCTTGTAATTTGAAGATTATGTGTGTCATTATAATAGTTTTTCTGTTTTAGTTTTATTAGTTGTCCCTAACTTTAGTTGGTTCCTCAAAGATTCCTCGATAGAGAAATTGTTTTGAGTTGCCGAAACCATGGAACTTTGAACGTTCTTTTCAATAAATACAGTGTAAGAAGACGCAAGTGATAAAACTTGTGTTTGTTGTTCAGGTGACATCATTAATATTGAGTCTAAATTTCCTGTACCAATTCTTCCATAAGATATCATATCCAACATCGCTTGTTTCGCCATACGAACAGTCCAATACTCATGTTCAAACTTATCTTCTAATTCACTATTACCAAACACATCCATTAATGATGTCCCATCGGGTAATTTAGAATCGTCACTTTCGATAAATTCTTTTACTAAATCTAAAAACCCCTGACGTTCAATATAAGAATCTTTTAAATTCCTTCTAAATTTTCTTAGATCAATCTCCATATCAGCAATCGACAATTCAATCAATTCCTTTTTAAGTGGATCTGTAATATGTTCAAAACCTCTTTGTTGTAATTCAATCTCGATCTCCTGTTTTCTCACCTTATGTTCTAAGTGTTGTACAGCATCTTCTCTTCCCCTAAGTTCGAGTAACCATTGTTTTAACTTTGCATATGGTGTGATTTGTGCACCCCCAACAAAACTCTCCGCTTTGTATTTTGGTAATGCAAATGAGATGTTCTCAGATACCTCCATTAATTTAAGATCAATTGGGTCTTTTAAATTCTCTTCTCTATTGTATTTGTAACCTTGTTCGGACATGTATTGTTTTTCTTTTAATATATGGAAAATATATTGCATTATAAAGTGATCTTGAGTTATTCTCTCCAACCACAATGCCCTGATGATGTTCCCGCATTAACCCCTGGGTTTAATCCTTGAACACTTGTTGTACCTGTGTCTGTTGAGTAGATGAATTTCCAACTCGTATTATTTTGTGTACCATCGTAAACACCTAACATGTATTGATGATCTTGTCCCATTGTGAAATTTTCTTCACCGCAATTTGGATGTGGTTTCACCACATTACCAATATTAGTGTCACTTGTGTTGTCCCATCTTCTTAAGTTATATCCACCTGCGTAAGATCCTTCATTACCAGCATAACCTTTACCGACTTTGGAACTTATTCCTTTTTGTTGTCCATGTGCACCCCACTTAGTCCCGGTAACATGTGTCTCAGTTGCAAATGCAAATTTAAATCCACCAAATCCACCCCAACCATAACCATGGTTCTCATCAGAGAATCCACTTGCACCTTCACCACCATTATATGACGAAAGAATACCGGCGTGTGATTCATTGGTTAGATTAAATCTTTCCATATTTGTGTTTCCACCATCAAACAAATAAGCAAACTCCGTCTCCTTGAATAACGTACCTAAATCATGACGAATATATGTTATATCAAACTTAGCTTGATGTGCATAATTGGTGTCGTTAAACATGTTAACCGCAGAAGTTGTAGTTCCGTGTGTGTTAGTTGCTGATTTCCAAGCACCATCTGTGTTAACTGACCATATAAATAAAATGGACTTACTACAAGCACCTGAACTATATGACATAGGATAATCCAATAACTCACCAATGTGATTCGTTTGGTCTGTCGAGTTAACTGTTTTATGTACGTTCTTCCACGGGGATGATGATTTGTATCCACCCGCTAAATACGAATAATTAATTACTTGTCTATATTTGAAATCCGTTGGTCTTGGTTCCTGTGCACCAATCATTTCCCAACCATCATCAATGTTTGAGATACCAGTATATAACATCATAAAACTACCACTATCGGATTGTTCCATAAATAAGGACCCCGACAAAGGACTTGATGGTCTATTAGCACGAGTCCCTTTTGGTGGTCTCGCAACTACTTTGTCCACATTAAGTGAACCACTAACCGACATATTTCCGTATTCCATTCTTCTTTTTTTATATTATCTCCAACCACAATGTCCTGAGGATGTTCCCGCATTAACTGCCGGAGCCAACCCTGATATATTTGTAGTTCCTGTATCTGTTGAATAATTAAATTTCCAACTTGTATTATTTTGACCAGTCCCATCGTAGTTACCTAACATATATTGGGAATCTTGACCTAATGCAAAATTTTCTTCACCACAATTTGGATGTGGTTTCACCACATTACCAATATTAGTGTCACTTGTGTTGGACCATCGTCTTAAGTTGTACCCTCCATTATATGATCCTTCGTTACCCGCATAACCTTTACCGACTTTGGAACTTATTCCTTTTTGTTGTCCGTGTGCCGACCATGCTGGTTTTGTAACAAATGTTTCAGTCCTAAAATTCATTTTAAATGACCCACCAGATGCAAAACCATATCCAAAATTTTCATCCGAGAATCCACTTGCACCACCTGATCCGTCAACGGAGTTTAGTGTGTAGTTTAAAGACATAATAGTCTCATTCTCAAGGTCAAACTTTTCAACAATTGTTGTTCCACCCGCAAAGATCCACGCATAATCTGTTTCTTGAAATAAGGTCCCCACATCGGATCTTGTATTTAGTATATCAAACTTAGTTTGGTGCACATAATTAGTTTCATTCACCATATTAATTGCAGATGTGAAGGTACCGTGTTTTGTTGTGGGACCTTTATGTGCCCCATCAGTATTAACCGACCAAATAAAAAGTATATACCTACTACATGCCCCTGACGTGTAATTTGCGGGATAGTCTAACAACTCACCAATGTGAGATGTTTGGTCCGTTGCATTTACCGTCCTATGTACGTTCTTCCACGGAGACGAATTCTTATATCCACCTGCCAAATAACTGTGTGTTAGTATATGTCTGTATTTAAAATCAATAGGATTAACTTCTTTAGAAACTCTTACCCATCCATCATCATTATTGGGGTGTCCATGATAAACAATTAAAAAACTACCTGAAGTTGACTCCTCCATATATAATGATCCCGTCTCAGGATTTACAGGTCTATTAGCACGAGTACCTGAAGGTGATCTTGTAATCCCTTGTCCTCTTAACGACCCACTAACTTCTAAATCCTCATATATCATAACTATAAATATCTTTTTCTATGTTCTCCAACCACAATGTCCTGAGGATTGTCCAGCGTGTGCTGTCGGTGCTAACCCCGTAGGATTAACAATCCCCGTGTCTGTTGTATAAGAGAATTTCCAACTATTATTTGTTTGACCACTACCATCGTAAACTCCAATCATATATTGGTGATCTTGTCCCATCGTGAAGTTCTCTTCACCACAATTAGGGTGTGGTTTTGGTACATTACCTATGTTGGTTTCCGTAAACACATCCCACCTTCTTAAGTTATACCCACCATTGTACGTCCCTTCATTTCCAGCATATCCTTTTCCAACTTTAGAACTAATTGCTTTCTGTTGTCCACTACTTGCAAATTGTGCTTTAGATGTTGTGAATACATCATTTGCAAAGTATAGTTTCGTTGAACTCTCAGAACCATAACCAAATGCATAGTTTTCATCACTGAATCCCGATGCTCCTAATGTACTTGTTATTGATGTACTTGATGTCACATAAGGTGATCCACCAGGGTAGTAGGTGGTGTACATTGTTTCGTTGGTAAGGTTAAATTTCTCAACCGTCGCAACCGAACCTCCAAACACCCAAGCAAATTCAGTTTCCTGAAATAAGGTTCCTGCGTCATCCCTTGCGTTTAATAAATCCCATTTAGTTTGGTGAGCGGACGTGGTTTCGTTAATCATGTCAATTGCAGATGTGTGTGTTGAATGTACCGTAGTCGCTCCTTTATGTGCTCCATCAGTATTCGTTGACCAAATAAATAATTTAGTTTTACTACATGCTCCTGACGTGTAATTTGCGGGATAGTCTAACAACTCACCAAGGTTTGCTGTTTGATCTGTTGCATTAGTAGTTCTGTGAACTGTCTTCCATGGTGATCCTGATTTATATCCACCCGCAGTGTAAGAAAAGTTTATAACCTGTCTATATTTAAATGCGGTCCTATCATGAGACTGAGACCCAATTGGTTCCCAACCATCGTCATAATTAGATGCACCAGTGTATGTGGATACAAAACTACCACTATCCGTTATTTCTAAAAACATAGCACCTTCCTCAGGTGAGGTAGGTCTTTCTGATTTCGTTCCATTTGGAATGATGAATTGTCCACTAACATCTAATGAACCACTAACAACTACATTTTCTCTAATCATTTATTTGTCTTTTATCCTGTAACTACTACCCTACCACTACGTGGTTTTGCAAAATCAATATTAACTTCGGTATCAGTTACATTTATATCTGATGGGAAGAATAAATTATCGTTTGTGTCATATACCTGTACAACCAAATTTTTAGTATCTAAACCATGAGTAAATGCAACACCTAACACATTAGTAAATGTTGTACTGTTAACAAGTGCCACTTTCTTCCATGATTGCCAAGTGTTTGAGTTCTTACCTCTCACCCATATACCACCTACACGGTAATCACCATAAATTTGATGTTGCCATTGTGAAGAATATGCTTGTGAGTAAAGTGCTCCGTCTGATGCGTTTCCTGATAAGTTAGGGAAACCACTAACATATGAAATACCATTATTATTTATACTATCCGCGGCTTGTGCGTTACCACTATTTGAGTTTGTGAATCCAACATTATCAATGTTTGATGCCGATCCCGCACTTGTTGCGTAATCTGCGGTGGCGGCATTACCACTAATATTTGTTTGATCACCGGTGTTTATTCCGGATAAATTCCCAATATCTATTTTGTCTTGTGCGGATAAACCGTGATCACCCCATCCAACTGCGGTGTCCCAATCAGATGAGTTATTAGTTAAGTTACCTGAATCCCATATCTTTTTATTAGTACCCCAAGCAGAATCACTTGTCGCTGTTCTTCTCCATAAGTGGTCACCTGAAAATATTAATTGTTCTTGTCTGTGACTTGCATCAAAACTCGCCCACTTAGAAACCGTAAGTAATGCGTGCCATCCATCACCACCAACTCCTGTGTCGGAAACGTTTTGGAAGTCCCATTGTGCATATCTATCATCATAGTATGATGGTGCTCTCGCGGCACCTCTACTATCTGTGATATAGTTTCTATCATTACTATCTGTTAGTGTACCTGTATTAGAAGTATATCCAGCACTTGCATGGTCTCCCCATCCATATGCGGTGTCCCAATTTGAGACGTTAGTGTTACTTGCGTAACCACTTAAATCTTGGTCTCCTGTGTTTGTACCGGATGATGTTCCACTAAAGTTTGATGCCGTTATTGTTCCTGTTGAGGTGATATTACCACCAGCACCAATTCGGAACCACTCAACTGAAGTACCTGTACCGTCTTGTCCTGACGTATAATGTCTAAACACGAAAGGTTCATCATCATCATCAGTACTGTAAAACTCCATTTCACCAGCATTACTTGTCCCATTTACTCTAATACCGAACCCATCGTTTGCTACCACAGTTGAGTTGAACATAATTCCAGTGTTAGCACCAGTCCCTGTGAAACTAATAGCACCTGTCGTTGAATTTCCTCTACCAATAACAGTTCCTAATGTATCAGTCTCAGTGTACGATGTTAAGTAACTACTTAAATCTTGGTCACCTGTGTTTGTACCGGATAAGTTCCCAATATCTGTTTTGTCTTGTGCAGATAAACCGTGATCACCCCATCCAAATGCGGTGTCAGCATTAGATCCTTGTGTCGATGTTGCGGCATCCGTAATTCCGTAACCACTTAACGTAGTTGGTTTACTTGTTAATGATGCAAATGTATGTGTATGTGATGGTAAACTCGATAAGTACGTTGTCGAATCTACACTACCATCCGCTTTTAAGAATTCTGATGATGTTCCACCACTCTTAACAAATGATGTTCCTGTTATAGAACCTCCAACTGTTAACAACCCTAAGGTATCAATGGATACCGTTCCGTTAGCATTTACATTAAAGATTGGTACTCCCGAAGAATCCGATACAGAGAATAAATCACCTGTAAGATCATCTGTTATTGAGAATAACTGTCCTTGTGTTCCTTGTATGTCTAAGACTGTCGACCCTGAAACTGTACTCGTAGCGACTAAAGAAGTTGCATTAAGTGTTGAGAAGGTTGGTGAGTCAGTTGTACGAACATTTTGATTCATTAGATGAACCTCTGTCGCTCCTTGACCTGTATTTACTGTTGTTGAGGTTAACCCACCAACAAGTGTAAACCCACCACCACTATCTAAAGTTGCTTTATCAATTCCATTAATCACCAATTTTAATGGATGATTAGAGTAGGTACCAACTTTACCGGCCGCATGACCAATATGAGAAAACATTGTAGTAATGATACCGTCACTTACTGATTTCACATCAAGTCTTGCGTGTGATGTTCCTGCAATGTTAACTCTCGCATTCCAACTACCATCGTTACTTACACTACCCGTTCCATTACCAAATTCATTATACGAATTAGTGAAACTGTTAGACCCCGATAGAGTTGCGTAACCACCACTTGCATGGTTACCCCATCCGTAAGCAGTATTCCAATTAGAAATATTTGTTGATGTGAAGTCACTTTCGTTCCATATTCGATTATTTTTATATTCTAACGCCGAACTGTTGTATGGTAAGTATAAACCACCTGAGTTAGCACTGGTTCCATAAGATATAACAAAATCCTTTGATGGGTTTCTTGCTACCCACCATCCATCTGTTATTCCTGATATAGAATTTCTTTGTCCACCAATTACCGCAGCACCCCATCCAGTTGTGGATACGTTTAACCTAATTCCTTCTCGATAAGAACTATTAAGTGATGAGTTAAATATAAACTGACCATTAACTGTTAATGTCGCTGTATGTGTATCCGACACGTCACTTCTTAAGAACTGAGTTGAGTCTAATGAGTCTAAAGTATCAGCATTACCACCATTCGGTGATGTTATATAACCAGCATTTGCATGGTTACCCCATCCATATGCTGCATTCCAATTAGAAATATTTGTTGTTGTGAAATCATCTGTGTTGAAATATTTTTTCCAAGTAGACCATGTAGTATTATAACCTCTTGAATAAAGATCCCCCGTTACAAAATGCGTTGCTAATTGACCTGTTACGTTACCACCATTACCGTAAGTTAATACCGCATAATGTTCATTTGTTGGGTTATCCGCACTTGGGTCATATCTATCACCTCCGTTATCTATAGTATTAATAGAAGTTAGTGTTCTATTAGTTTTCATATAGGTACCGTGGTGATTATGTGCCGTCGGTGCAAACCTACCATCAATATCCACAGTCCACGTACCACCACCATTAAGTGTACCCGTTATAATACCGTTACCAGTATTAAACGTTGCACCCGTTGTGTAATTATTTGTATTTGTGTCGGTATCAATTGCGAAACCTGAAACATCAATAGTGTTACCATCTGATTTGGTAAGTCTTAATGTTTGAGTACCTGAAGTATATGTACCACCTGTTACAGTAACATCTGTTAATGTTGATGCTAAGTTAAGTGTGAATGTATCCCCACCATTGTTCCTTGTAAATGTAACAATACCGTTACTACCATTAAAGGTAGCACCCGTTACAAATTCGTTCGTATCTGTATATGATGTTAGATAACCAGCACTTGCATGGTTACCCCATCCGTATGCGGTGTTCCAATTAGATGAGTTGTTTGTGAAAACACCTGAATGGTAAACTTGTAACCACGGTTGTGTACCGTTTATTGCCGCCGCACTGAATTTTCTATAGTATATATGACCGTTAGAACTAAACCCTAACTGACTATTATATTCACCTGAGTGTCTATTAATATTTAGGAACGCATTTGAATTATCTACGGTAGGCATTCCCAATGCACCTGATCCAGCACTTACTTGTCCTGTAAATATTACTCTATTTGTACCTGGATGTGTATTCGCAGATCCACCATCACCTAAGAAACTATTTGTTTCGGTAAAAGATGTTAGATAACCGGCACTTGCATGGTTACCCCATCCATATGCAGTATCCCAATTAGAAACGTTAGTGTTACTTGCGTAACCAGCACTTGCGTGGTTACCCCATCCATATGCTGTATTCCATTGAGTTGAATTACCTCCTGTGGCGGCTATAGTTCCACCAACGGTTAGACTCCCAACACCAGCCGTAACCCTTAAATCGAAATCATTATTACCACCACTATCTGACGTGTGGAAGTCAAGATATTTACCAACTTCCATAACCCCATCAGTACCTACCGATATGAAACCACCGTTCCACCAATCACCACTTATAGGACCTGTTATTGAGGTAAGATATCCAGCACTTGCATGGTTACCCCATCCGTATGCGGTGTTCCAATTACTATCATTATATCCTGATGCTGTTAATGTACCAACTAAAGTTAAATTACCTGTGTTGGTAAGTGACATTTTACTAATGTATCCACTATTATAATGTTTCCAATTAATTGTTGATCCATCATATAAAACTTGGTAATAGTTAGAACCATTCGCTTTAAATCTGTACCCATATTCACTGTAATCCGTACCATCAAGTGCGATTGCCACACCCGCGTTTGCGGTACCTTCATTGGAAGACTTATTAATTGTTAGTGGTGTCCATGCTCCCCCACTACCTAAAGTAATTTGACTATTACTTATCGAACCTCTTGATGTTACAGTTGCTAATGTATCACTTTCTGAGAATGTTGTTAAGTAACCAGCACTTGCATGGTTACCCCATCCGTATGCGGTATCCCAATTAGTTGAATTATCAGTAAAATTACTATCCGTAAAAAACTTAGACCACGTTCCCGTGTTATTAGTCACGTCGAGAGTTCTTCCGTATAAATTACTATCATGGATATCCCATGCAATTTGTGTTGCCCATAGACTATCGTATGTTAATGTAGTAACCGTACCATACTCATTAGTTTGTGATGATGCTGGTCTCCCAACTGTTGAATTATTCCATCTATGTTTTATAGATTCTGTACCAATTGTGTTAATATCTCCGATTGCCGAAGATCCACCATCCTGTATATAATCACCATCATGATTATGTGATGATAATGAGAATCTACCATCAATGTCGACATTAAATGTATCACCACCATTGTTTCTTGTGAATGTAACAATACCATTACCACTATTAAAAGTAGCTCCCGTTACAAATTCATTTGTATTTGTGAATGATTTAATATATCCTTCTGTTGAATGATCTCCCCATCCATATGCCGTATTCCAATTAGAAACCATTAGGTTAGTACCAGTAACACTTCCGTTAGCAACAATATTTTTAGTTAAAAGTGTGTCGTCACTTCCCCTAACTTGTAACCAAGCTGCGGTGTATAAAGAATCAGACGCATTCCATAATAAAGAATATGTACCTGAAAAATTATCGTTCACATTCCAATTAAGTCTATCATTAGATAGTTTACCACTTGTAATATCCGCCGCACTATGTGTGTGTGAAGATGATGCATAACCAGCACTTGCGTGATTACCCCATCCATATGCCGTATCCCAATTACCGTTATTATATCCTGTTGTGGTTACGTAATTTTGATCACCAACCCAATCTCTTGTTGCGATGTGATACCACGTTGATCCCGTTATTGTGTCAGTACCCGCAAAATTCCTAAAGTATAATCCGTCACCATTAACTACTGTTGACCCCCCTAATTGGAAACCATAATTACCGTCTGTTTGAGATACATGTAATATTGTATTGTGACCAACGATAGGTCCGTTAGATCCGTAATTTCTATATATACCAAATTCCGTATAATCATTAGCGTCACCACCCGAACTATATAATTCACTGTGCACTTGTGCTCTTGTATCTAAGAATCTACCATCAATATCAACAGTAAATGTATCACCACCATTGTTTCTTGTAAATGTAATAATACCGTTACCAGTATTAAAAGTAGCTCCTGTTACGAATTCATTTGTATCTGTAAATGAAGATATATAACCAGCACTTGCGTGATTACCCCATCCGTAAGCCGTGTTCCAATTAGCATCGTTGTAACCTGATGCGGTTAATGTCCCTGTAATTCTTGTGTTTGATGTTATTTCTAAACCCGATGTTGCTGTTGGACTTATTCTATAATATGTACCATTATGTGTGAAGGTTGTGTATTTACCATTGTTCTGTTGACTGTAGTGGTACATATTCATACCGTTACCCGAGTCACCTAAATATAAATGACCATTACCTGTTGGATATAGATATAGATTACTATCTGTTGATGTTGATATTTTTGTTGTTGTTAATTCACCAACTGTAATACCATTAGTGGTAGTTGATCCCCTATCGGTTACACTACCTAACGTATCTGTTTCAGTATAACTTGTAAGATATCTACCATCAATATCAACAGTGTATGTTCCACCGTCACTTCTTGTAAATGTAATAACACCATTAGTACTGTTAAATGTACTTCCTGTAGTGTACCAATTAACATCGGTGTCAATTGCAAAACCTGAGACATCTACAGTACTACCATCATTTTTTGTTAATGTTAATATTTGTGTTCCTGATGCATATGTTCCACCTGTTACTGTAACATCACTTAGTGTATTAACTAAGTTGACGTTTGTTGTTGATCCATCATTTAAGGTTGTTGTTAATACACCCGTAGTTGAATTCCAAGTATGTCCTGTTACGAAATTGTTCGTATCGACAACTGTTTCAGTAGCCGTTGTTATTCCTGTAATATGTCCGAAACCATCTAATAAGATATCTTGAATGTATGTTCTTCCACCATTGTTTGAAGACGCCGATGCCACTACTGTAGGGTGAGCCGTTAAGTATCCTTCAGTTGAATGATCTCCCCATCCATATGCGGTGTTCCAATTTCCTGAATTACCACCTGATGCAGTTACAATACCACTAAAATCACCAAGACCACCATAAACACCTTTCCATCTATATGTGGATGTACCCATATTTGAGTTAGAGGATGTGGTTGATGTGTTTGGTATTAATGCTGTACCAACAAAATGTACGTGATTTTGATCACCACTTCGACTAAACGTCGCATTACCTATTTGTAACGTCGGTACGATTAAGGTACCCGTCATGGTGTCACCAGTTTTAAATACATGTCTACCATCTATATCAACAGTAAACGTATCACCACCATTATTTCTTGTGAATGTTATTACACCATTACCACTATTAAAAGTAGCACCACTAACAAATTCATTTGTATTTGTAAATCCTGTTATATACCCAACACTTGCATGGTTACCCCATCCAAATGCGGTGTCGGCATTAGACCCTTGTGTAGATGTCGCGGCGTCCGTAATTCCGTAACCACTTAACGTAGTTGGTTTACTTGTTAACGATGCAAATGTATGTACGTGATTTAATAATGAATATCTCCCATCAATATCAACCGTGAAAGTGTCACCCCCATTATTTCTTGTGAATGTTAATACACCATCAGCACTGTTGAATGTTACTCCACTAACAAATTCGTTCGTATCTGTAAATGATTTAATATACCCTTCGGTCGAATGGTCACCCCATCCGTAAGCCGTATTCCAATTACCATCGTTGTAACCTGACGCTACGATAGTACCTGCAAAGGTCGCTGTTGTACTACTACCATTCCCAAGTCGTAATATTTCTGTCCCTAAATGATTAAACTGAATCCCATCTCCCACTGAAGTGTGATCTGAGAACGTAGCTATTGTACCAGTGGAACTAATATTAACTCTTTGGTTGAATATGTCGATATTTCTAACATATAGAGTTCTAAAGTCTAAAGAGTTTGTAGTACCTAAATCCTGTGTTGCATCTGTCTTTGGAATTATATGACCTGAAAAAGTTGAATTTTGTGAGGTATCTATGTATAAGGCGGTAGTGTTGTTGGTTACTAACCCCAATTCATCACCACTAACGGAACCAATAAACATACCGTCAGCAAGACCACCAGAAGTAAAATCCTGTGTGGATATTATGTATTCTGTGGTACCCGCATTATTTTGGAAATATATTGCTTGGTCATCATCATCTGTGGTATCTTTTAAATATATTTTTGGACCTCCATTTTGGATATGTAGATTACCAGTCATTGCCTGACCTACACCTGACCCCCCACTTAGTGGTAAGTGACCTATTTGTGAATAGTCATATCCATCTTGGTAACTTCCTGTTTGTGATTCAATTGTGTCAACTCTACCATCTAAAGTACTTATGTCACTTGATAAACTTCCTGTCTTAGTTTCTACACTATCTAATCTACCATCTAAAGTACTTATGTCACTTGATAAACTACCAGTTGCAATTTCAATATGTTCTAATCTACCTTTTACACTACCACTTTCAGTTTCTAATGAATCTAATCTACCATCTAATGTGTTTATATTAGTATCATTTGATGAGGTATATGTGTTAAGGTCGGTACGTAATGTTGTAACATCACTATCACTTGCATATGTATCGTCAATACTTGCGGTAAACCCTTCCAAAGAACTTACTTGACTTTTTAAACTACCTGTTGTGGTTTCTAATGAATCTAATCTACCATCGAAAGATGATGTTGTCGTTTCAATAGAGTCTAACCTACCGTCAAGGGAGACAAGGTCGGAATTATCTAAAAGTCTTTCTTCATTACCCTTAGTTCCACCTTTCCAATAGTTAGTTACACCATCCCATAATAAGGACCCCGATAAAATACCAGGTGATGTAACATCTCTCACTTCAATACCCGCATCTGATGCTCCTGTACCATTAAGTGAAATTATATTGTCGTCAAGATCAACTGTCGTTGAGTTAACTCTTGTTTCTGTTCCTTTTACTAAAAGATTACCTTTGATGGTAACATTTGAACCTGTAAATTCTAAACCACCTTCAACTGTTGTTTTGTGTGTATTTAATGTCGATATATTACTATCGTTTGATGCTGTATATGTATTAAAGTCAGATCTAACCTGACCATCGACCGACGAGGTAAAGTTTTCAATAGAATCTAACCTACCCTTTTGTTCTGTATCTGCACTATCTAAACTTCCTGTTTTAGTTTCTAAACTATCTAACCTATCATCTTGATTTGTGTTTGTTGTGTCATTAGATGATGTGTATGTGTTTAAATCAGTACGTAATGTTGTTACGTCTGTATCGGTTGCATATGTATCATCAATACTTGCCGTGAATTCTTCTAAACTATTAATTCGTAAAGATTCTACATTAATTGCCCCATTAGTGGAAGATGTAAATGAATTGAATGTAGTGTTTAATCCTGCAATGTCAACACCGTCAACCGTACCTGTTAAAACTACACTACCTGTGACTGATAAACCATTACCAAA
>Ga0070743_10000353_pt1 | contig 18243 bp, 27 predicted proteins | sample ColrivemetaGS697_FD_70187 | JGI IMG/M metagenome (GOLD analysis project Ga0070743, IMG submission 70187) | Estuarine microbial communities from the Columbia River estuary, USA - metaG S.697 | ecosystem: Environmental > Aquatic > Marine > Intertidal zone > Estuary | place: USA: Columbia River... | reverse complement strand
GCCTCAACAACCCAAGTGCTGACACTGCGATCTGCCGGTGTTGTGTGATTTACCGTAACAATGCGAGCGTCTTGGCTGTTCGGGTTAGCCCAGAATGCCCTTAGTCTTTCCTCGACTGTTGCGTAATCGTTCAAATTGAATCTAGCCATTAGTTGCCCCATACTTTCGTGTCTTGTCCTGTGCTGAATTGAATACCCCATCTAGGGTCTTTGAATGCCACCAAGCCAAAGCTCTTTTCTTCTTTGGTACGCAGTGCCAGTTTCACTTTCAATAACTTGTGACCAAGTGAAACCTCTAAAAAGGATTCATCGTCACAGCTATACATGTATACTCCCATTTCAAACTGCTCATTATGCTTCATCTTCATTTTCTTCCTCTTCCCATTCTGTTTCTTCTATAAAGCGCCAACCCTCGTACATCCAAATTGGCGAGTCAATGTGTTCTAGGTATACTCGCTCAAGCTGTTTCGACTTGTCAAGCACCACGCCCGATACTGCTCCGGTTATGTAGGTCAGCCCTCGTACGACTGTGACCCTGTCTCCGAGAAATACTTGCATCACTTCCCCTTCTTGATAACCAGGAACGGCCTGCCCGAACCACGTGCTTGTCTTGAGGCTACACGAATTTTCTCGCCTTCGTGTTCGATGTAGGCGTGTTGCGCCTTGCCCATGAGAGCTAAGACCTGGCTTTTCATTTGTCGCAGTTCTGCCTCGGCTTTGTCTAGAGCTTCTTGCGCTAGGACTAGATTATGAATGCCGTCAATCTCCACCTCAGTGCCGTCAATGTCAGGGTGCATTTCTCTGACCGCCTCGTAGGTTGACGCTGACCCATCCCAATCGGGAGCGGTGTCGTTGACCACGCCATCCCAAAACTTCGCAGCTGTTTGCTCGATGACTTGTTGCTCAAAGCTGTCCGCTTCAATCCAATACTCAACCCAGTCCATTGCGACCAGCCCGACGATAACCGCCCGCTTGACTCCCATGACGTTCATGTAATGCTGAACTTGGGCGACGTAGTTAGGTGGCACTTCATGCCAGTAGTTGCGTGATGTCTTTGCTTCCACGATGACCCATTCGCCGTCAACCTTCGCCAGCCCGTCAGGGTTCGCGTGAAGGTATGGGATTGTCGGGTGCTGGTATGTGCCGGTTGTAAACACTTCCCAGTCTGGGTGCTGTCGCTGTAGCAGTGGCCCCATGATGACGGGTTCCAGAATGTTGCCCAAGTCCGCTGCGAACGAGTCCAGCTCCTTCTGTGGCAGGTTGCCGGTCTTTAGCTGGTGAAGGTAATACGCCGACTCCCAACGGTTCAGCCCCATGATTGTGCCGACCTCTGATCCGCCGATACCGTCTGCGCGAGCCTCGTGCCACTCAGATGTGCCGCTTTCGAATACCCCTAGCAGTTTTGCGCCGTTGAATTCTTTAGGTGTGTGAGCCTTCATTTCTAGCCTTCTTTCGTTAGGCTTACTTTATGCCTAGCATGGGACATCTTTCAAGTCGTTACATGAGTTTCCTAAAACTTATCAACGAGCAGAAGGGCGTGCCTTGTGAAGAGCTACCCGACGCATTCTTCCCAGAAGACATCGTTGACCCTGACGTGCGAAATGCCACGACCAAAATGGCTAAGGCGCTTTGTAAGACCTGCCCAATCATTGAGGCGTGTTTCACCTATGCGCTGGAGACTAATCAGCGACATGGTATTTGGGGGGGCACTGCGCCTGACGAACGCTGATTTGACACAACTGCCAATGACCCATTAGCTTTTGGGTATGAAAGCAGAAACGTTGTATGAAGTCCTCAAAGAGGCGATAGAAGAATCCCCCGAGTTGCCTGCGTGCCAGGTGACCGACCCTGAGATTTGGTTTGCCGACATTGACGTTGGTTTCAATCATGCGCGACTTGCCAAGAAGTTCTGCGACAGTTGCCCCGTCAAACGCCAGTGCGCTGAATACGCTATCGCAGCGTTAGAGCCTCATGGCATTTGGGGTGGTACTACGCCTCGTGAAAGAATCGCAGTGCGTACTGAGAAGCGATCTGTTGGTCGCCCGCGGAGGGTTACTTCTTAGCGACGATTGAGGTCAGGATTGAAAGCAGTCCCGCGCCTAGTGAAATAGAAAGCAAACCAGTCCAGTCAACTGCGAACAGCCCAACGCTTCCAGTACCTAGATAAGCCAATGCTGATTGCGCCACTGTCTTGATTGCACGCTCGCCTGAGTATGACCAGAAATCCTTGCTAAACATCTTCGCTCCATTCGTTACTTACAATCTTAGTGTCTTGCCATGACGCGCTTACGGTGTAGGCAGTTGTGATGATTGAGATGAGCGAAACCCCGCCGGTGATTAGGGTCACGCCAACGCCCCACTGATCCACCAGGAAAGTCAAAGCGCCGAACACAATCATGGCGAAGCCAAGTCTGTAGCTACCGAAGATTAGCTGTCGTCTGAACTTCCAGCTAGGGCCTGTCTCTGATTGCGGTTCGTCTTTCATAAAGAACGCCGCGTCGATGAGCTTCTTTAGATAGGTTGCTTGCACGTTGGGCATCTCTTTACCTTCGGAAGAACCACCGGTTTCTTTTGCGCGTTCGCTTGTTCTGCCTGGAGGAACTTGGTTTGCTCTTGTATAAAAGCGTGGAGATCTTGTTTGGCTCTTGTCGCACCGAATACTGATTTGACTGTGTTGCCGAGGGTTGCGTGAAGGTGTGGGTTTGTGGTTGCTGATCCGCTGTTTCCTGACTTGAGATACTTCTGCCCTGCCTTTACCTTGTCACCGACCTTTGTGGACTTCAGAGGGGTCTTACAGCCCTGCTTAGGGCCTTTACATTCTGGGCCATGATACGAGCAGTTGAGGTGGCAGTAGCCAATGTACTTAGTGCGCTTCTTGATGTTGTCCCAGCCCGTCTGAACAACTACCCAGCCGAGGATTGTGCTGTACTGAATCAGCCTGACGGTTCCGTCGGTGATAGCTGGGATGTATGTCCCATTCTTTACGCCCCAGTCGGTTCCGCTGTGCGGTTGCATCTTGTTGCGACGACGGTATTCAGACATCGTGCCGTAGTGTCCAGTGATAGACGAGTCAGGAAACGGGGTTAGCCACTCAGCCATTTAGCATTCCGATTATTGCGACAGCTACAGCGCCTAGCACTGCACCGTATACGCCGTAAACCAATTTGGCAATTAGCTCGACCTTAGATAGTCGGTTGTCAATCTCGGCAACCTTGCTTGGCAGATACTTCAGCCCGCGCAACTCTGCGACCATCTCAATCTGAACGTTAGAAACTTCTAAAAGCTTTTCATAGACTTGAGCGTTTGTAATCCTGACTCCGCTTGTAGTCTCTGTCATCTTTGCTCCAACTGATTCAGTCGTGCCTCTAGTGACTGAAGGCGTGCGTCTTGATCCTTGAGAACTTGTTGCAAAGCAACGGCAAAGAACTCATAGTGAATTGTGCTTGGCTTGCCGTTGTCGTCGTAGCTAACAAAAGCGGTTAGTCCAGCGTCGTGCATTTCCTCGGCGATGAAACCTACGCTTTTTGTTTCGGTGTCTGCCTGGGTGTTGTAGTGGAACTCGACTGGCTCAATGGCAAGAACCTGCTCTGCGGTGTAGCGCAGGGGTTCAATGTTTTTTTTGAGTTCGCGACTTGACGGGACATAACCAAGTTTGTTCCTTGTGTCGGTGCTCGAAACATAAACGGATCTAAAGCTTGTTGAAAGCGTGTTGCCGTAAACGCCATTTGCCCAAAGCTCCGAGCCTTCGATTCCCATGCCCGTAGTCGTGTCGCCAATGTCTACATTTCCGCCAAGGCGATTGATGCTAATGGTTTCAGCAGCGCCAGAGTTACGCGCCTGAATCTCATTTCTGTCGAATGCTACGTTTGCTCCTTCGGTGCTTCCTAACTGAAGTGCATGGGTAGTGGAAGATAAGCTAATACCACCAGTGCTAGTGCCTCTGAGCCGTTCAACACTTAGCGTGGTTCCGGTTATCTTGCTTGCGTCAAGGTCAGGGATTCTTGCGGCGTTGAATGTTCCGCTAGTAATTACTGAAGCGTCTAGGTCGGTTGGCTCAACTGGGATGAATTCCGTTCCATTGAAAACCTCTAGGCTTTTGGTTGAATCTAGGTAAGTTAGCATTCCTTCGGCTAGGTAGCCGGTTAGTGCCGATGTCCTAGCCGTTGCGTCTTCGAACCTCTGAACGCTTTGATCCATTAGGTATTGTTGAATGTTATCTGCGGTAATTACTTCGCCAGGGATCCAACGCCTGTAACCTTGTCCAGCCATTAGTCTTCGCTCTCTGTCTTTGGTCGGTTGTCTGTGAAGATACCGTTTGCGTAATCCCAACCAATGCCGGCGGACTCAGTTAGCGCGACAGCTTTTCCTGAGTCTGCCCAAGCTGAAACGCTGTCCCAAGTTACGACGTTTACGACCTTGCCGTTTTCAATAATTGCGTATTTATTTTCCATGATTGCCTATGCGTAAAGCTCCAAAATAATGATTCCGCCAGCGCCGTCGCCACCGCTTCGAGATGTTGCGCTGTTAGCTACACCGCCTGAGCCACCTGAACCGTAGCCATTGCCATCGACTCCTGGGTTTGACGTTCCGAACTGAACACCGCCACGCCCAAACTGAGAGTCACCACCACGCCCTGCCTGTCTAGGAGTGACTAAAAGTCCAGTGTGACCGTCTTGCCCGTTGATGTTGACATCGCCACCAGTTCCAGTTCCGCCTGAACCGCCCCTTCCGCCACCTGCGACAGTTCTACCATCACCGCCAGATCCGCCGCTTCCGCTTAGGGTGTCGAATGTAGTTGTCCCACCGTTAGCACCGTCACCGCCAGAAGTTCCACCTGCGCCACCTGCGCCGATAGTCACTGTGACGGATGCGGATAATCCTGCAATGTCCGTAATGAATTTTACGGCGTATCCACCGCCACCGCCACCGCCTGCACAAGCGTCGATAACCGTTGATGCTGAACCGCCGCCACCGCCACCGCCAAGAACCTTGAGACGGATAGCTCGTAAATACGGGTAGTCGGCTTTTGCAAAAGTGCCGCTACTTGTAAACCTAACTTCTTCTTGGAATGCGTAGGCGTTACCCCCGCCAACCGAAGCCCAGCTAGTTCCGTCGTAAACCTGAAGGCCGGTGTCTTCAAGATAGGCAACCATACCTTCAGCGACTGCCGCGCCTAGCGCTGTATCGCGTGCAGATGCGTCAGCGTATTTCTGAACCGTCTGGTCTTGAATGTAAGTCTGAAACTCTGAGGCTTCTACAACTTCGCCAATCTGCCAGTCTTTCCAACCAGACATTTATTTTCTCCTAATAAGCAAGTGAGTTTCCTGCCGATAGTCTACCAAACACCTTGTCCGACAACCTGAATAAGCTGTAATCGAGAGCGCCTAGCCCTAGCGTCATGCGGTGCGACTGTGGCCCCACACGCTGATCTATGCGAATGACCTCGGCGTAGCGTTCGATTGCAGGGGCGATTCCGTTAGGTGTGAACTTGACAAATACCACCTGCCCAAGCTCCAAGCCCAAGACTTCTGCCTGATTTTCCTCTGGCAGGGTAAGCAGGTCAATCTCTAGCGATTCAAAGCGATACTCAGGCTGAGCGTATTTGCCGACTAGGAATGTCGCCAACTCCTCGGCATCTGCGTCACTATCCATAAGCAAGTTGTCAAGGGTGAGCGTAGAGATACCGTAGGCAGACTGTGAAGGCAGGTCAGAGGCCACAGCCGTTCCGCCGTTGAGTCTTGATAGCACGACCTCGTTGTAGAGCAACTCAGCGCCGTATACAACCTTGAGGTCTTGATAGCCCATACCTGAGCCGTCGTCTGCAAAGCTGACAACCTCGGCAGATGTTTCGTCGGTGTGTCGGTTCTTAAAAACTACGCTGCCGGACTTGTCAATAAAGAGAGAACCTGGCTCCGATTCGGTGACTAGTTGCAGGTATTCAAGGGCGTTTGTGTTTGCCTCAATTACGTCAGCTTGTAGGTCTTGCAAGCCATCTTCGATTGAACGACGATCAAGGGGCCAGTTCACAGACACGTCATTTAGAACGGCGTTGATACGTGCGCTGGTTAGCTGCGCAGTTGCAGTCCCGCCAGTTAAGGTTTGGTTGGCTAGTTTGGTCAGGCCGTCAGACGCAATGATTGAGGCAACGGAATTACCCTGTGGCTGATAGTCAAGGTTCCAGTCGTCAATCGTTCCTCGGTATTGCACTATGCCATTTGAGGTGACTCGCACGTCACGCCTCGGAACTATCTGCCCTGCGTATGGCCCTGATGTGTAAAGCGGGTCAAAGCTTCGGTCATTGTTATTAAGATTGACGGTAAGGCTTCCAGCGGGATAGCGGTCAAGCTGTCTTGACTTACCACGAGTGACTGAGTAGTTAAGCACCTTGTCAGTTACGTCAATGAGCAACTGCCCGCCGAGAAGGTAAACCGTTGAACCCAGAACACCTTTTACAACGTCGTCAAGAACGGCAAAGTCTGCGTTTGGATCAGCGGAAAGGTCAAAGGCTATTTCAACTCTGTTGTTCACTATGCCCTCGCAAAGACTCGGCCCGATGAGCGTTCAAAGCGCAAAATCTCATTAACGATTTGTTCGCCGATTCTTGTTCCGTCTGCGCCCATTCCGGCGTTTACTGTGATGCTGAAGTTGCGACCACCGCCACCTGACATCATTGAGTTCAATCGGTCTAGTGGGATAACGGCTTCAGCCTGACCAGCTTCACCAATGACACCAAGGGTTCCGCCTGGTCTTGGCATGACAACACCACCATCGGCAAACTTTGGAACGCTACCATACTTGTAGCTTGAGGTTCCGCTTGATGAACCGTAAGGGTCGAAGCTTCCATATTGTCCACCCAAGTTAGGAACTGACTTACCGCTTAGCCTGTCGATTGCGTCATTGACTGCGTTAAGAACGCCGGCTAAAAACTCTAGCGCAGTTGCTATGGCAGTGATACCGGCGACGATAACAGCGCCACCAATCTTTGCTAGGAAGTCTACCAAAGGCGATTCAACTAGCTTCTTGACCTCTTCGGCTACCTTGCCAAAGGCATCTCCCATAAACTCAAGCGCTTTCTGAAATAGCGGAGCAGAAATCAGGTCGGTGACCATACTCAAAACCTTTTCACCAAGCACCAGCAGGAACTCAACTACTTTGCCGACAGGTTCTTGCAGGTTGTCAAAGATTGTCTTTAGACCTGGGAGCGCTTTGTCTAGCAGTGGCTTTAGCCTTGCGCCAATTTCCTCTGCGCCTTTCCAGAGGTTGTCAAACAATTCAACTAGGACTGGGCCAGCTTGGTCAATGATAGGTGAAATCTTATCTAGCATCATCTGTAGCTTTGGTGCTAGTGCAGAACCGATTTCAATGGCGACATCCATCAGCCTTGACTTGAGCAGTTCCATCTGAGCGTTGAATGTTAGTAGTTGCTTTTGTGAAACCTCGTCTACAGTTCCGCCAGCGTCTCTTAGTTTCTGCTCGTACTCAGTGAGCGCATCGCTGTTACCGACTAGCGCTAGGATACCTTCGCGGGCCTGCTTGGTGAATCCAAGTTGTGACAGCGTGTTTATCTTTTGCTCGGTGGTCATGTCACCTAGCACGCCTGTGAATTGCTTAGCGATGTCTGCAAAGCCAAGCATTGCACCTTCAGAATCAAAGAGTTCTAGCCCAAGCTTCTTGTACTCGTCGCCGTTTCTTTCCAGCGTGTCAGTCAGACCGAAGATTGTGTTTGTTAGAAGCGTTCCAGCTCGCTCGCCCTTGATACCTTGATCAGCGAATACAGCTAGAGCAGCCGCGCCTTCTTCAATGTCCTTGCCTACAGTCTTTAGCGCGTTACCAGCTTTAGTTGTGAACGCTGTAGCAAGTTGCTCTACCGAGGTGTTAGCCAGTGTGTTGGCTTTTACGAATACGTCTGTGACCCTAGTTAGGTTAGCTAGGTTTTCGGCTGCGTCATCTGAGGTTAGTCCCAGTGCGCTTTGTGCGTCTGTGGCTAGGTCGGTTGCCAGAGCCATGTCGAACATACCAGCCTGAGCAAACTTAGCAACCTGTGGCATGGCAGCGATTGACTGCTGTGCGTCAAGACCGGCGCTCGCTAGGAAGAAGTAAGCGTCGGCAGCTTCTTCAGCGCTGAACGTTGTGCTCTTTGCAACCTCACGGGCCGCGTCGCTCATGTCAGTTCTTAGGCTTTCGGATACGTCGCCCATGATTGAGATTGACTTATTTAGTGCTGCGTCAAAGTCACCAAATGCTTTGATTGAAACAGTAGCGATACCTGCGATAGCAGCACCAGCAGCAGCAGCAGACTTAGCAGCGAACTGACCAAACTTCTTTAGGGAGCCTTGTGCTGACTTTACGCCTTGATCATAGAACTTGGAAACAATAGGAAGATTAATTGCCATTAGATTTTGATTCTCCTATTGACTTGACCGATTAATTTATTCACAATGCCAACCGCCAACGCAATAGCGTCTGGTCGCATTAGCCTGAACTTCTTGTAGGCGTATCTACCGCCTCTGCCCTTCATTGGAGCACGCTGGTTTAGAACGCTGATTAGGTTTCTACCCCTGGCGCTTGCACCCCTTGAGCGTGAGCCTGCCAGTTCACCGAGGTATAGCCCGCGCTGTTTGCGTGTTGGATTGATTCGGATTGATACTAAGTGGTCACCTGATTTGCGTGAGCGACCTGGCGTGAAAGAAATGGAAGGTCTTACCGGACTCCAACCGGTTGGGCCGTATTGTCCTAAGCCTGACAGCGGTGGTTCAACTGGAACTGCATTAGCTACTTGTTTTGCGAATGGGCCAATGGAAGCGCGTAGGTCTTTACGAAGCTCTTTGACTAGATTCTTGTCTAGTGCTTTTAGCTCTTTCACAGCCTCACGAATGTTATTCGCTTCAATCTTCGGTGTAATCATTCGCGCTCCTCAATACAAGTTTACCGCTTACCCTGTTGCCTACTTGCTTTGAACTCTAAGTACTTGCTCATAGTCCAGAACATACGAGGGTCTAGCTGCATTATGTCGAGCGGGCTGATACCTGTTTCACAAGCCATCCAAGCTATACGCCAGTGATAGCTATCGTCACCTAACCCTTTGAAGCTTTTGGGTCTTCGCCCTCAACGCTTTCAATGGTTTCTAACCATGCCTCAAAGTCGAGACTAGATTGCTTGGTGCGTGATTCAACGTGCCATGCCAAGTAGTACAGGTATGTCATTTTGAACTCAGTGCTTAGCCGAGCAATACTAATCTCAAACTTTGATTCAAATGCAACAATGTCAGCAGGGGTTGTGCTTACGCTCTTGGTAGATCCATCGGCGTAATTTACAAGTAGGTTGGTTTGCATTGTTTATCCTTATGCTTCTGCGCGAGTCACTGGGCCACTTACAGGCCAGCTAACTGAAAGGGTAGCTAGGTCGCCCACGTTAGATGCGAATGGCTGGTACTGAGTAACTAGCGCACTGCAGCTGTACGTTGGGTTGGTTGCAGATACTGCACCGCTGGTTGGTGTAATGGTGACGGCTACGGTCTGTCCCAATAGTGGGAATAGGGTAGCGTCGATTGAGCTTGCACCAAAGTCCTGGTGAAAGTCAAGGCTTAGTGAGGCATCCTGTAGTCCACCGATACGGGTTCTAGCGGTGTCACCGAATGCGGTTGTGTCCTGCTCCTCGACAGAGATGTCTAGGGTTACAGCGGCAAGGCTTGAGCTAAAGTCAGTCCCGCCGATTTCAATTGTGTAGTCTGTAGCGACAAACTTTGCCACGTTGTTCTCCTTAGTTAGCGTAAACAGTCACGACGAAATCCGCCGCTAGGTATGTTGCGTCACCTAATAATACCGCACCGATGTTAGTCATGTCTGTGACACGAACGTCGTATGCGTTACCACCAAGTGTTTTATCTGATTGCACTGCCAGCTTTATTGAGTTGGCTCCAGTCGATGAAGCGTACCCGTCTAGTGCTCGCTGTGCGCCTCGCTCGTCAACTCTGCCGACAATTACCGAGATCAGGAAGTTATAGGTTGTTAGCCCTTGCTGGAACGCCCCGTCGTAATTTACCGACTGGAGCTGAACCACCGCTTGCGGCGGGTTAGGGTTATCTGGTATCTCCGCTGAAGTGCGAAGCCCAGAAATCGTGCCGATGTTGGTTGCTAGTGCATCCCTGATTGCGGTGATGCTCATGCGTATCGAATCTTCTTGTAAGGCATAATCATTGCCTCAACGTCAGGGTCAAGTCTGCCGACGCGAATCACGCCGATGTCACCGAAGCCAGCGACACCTAGCGGTGAGTCGTTGCGCTTGAAAATGCGTGAGCCAAGTATCACCGTTGCCTGGGTGATGGCGGTTGGTACTGAGCTGAAGCCAAAGGTTCCGACAACCTGTACCGTTGCTTCGCCACCGCTGACTGGGAAAGTGTAATCTCCGACTGCCCTGATCTGGTTAGCCGGTACCTCAATGCCTCCAGCCAATCCGTTCAGTGGCTCTAGCTGGTAGTCGGTTGATGTCCATGTTTCGTCAAAGGTTCCGTCAGCAGCGGTTGATGTCTTTAGCGTGGTCAGGCTGACCAAGTCGTCAATCTCTGTTACGAAAGAATCCCGCGGTGTATAAATGCGGGTCGCTGAGGTCTGAAAGAATTGGCGCTCCGTTGCGCTGTCAATCTCACGCGATGCAGCTTCTACGGCAAGCTCTAGCAGCGTGTCGTCAACTGTGTCTGTGATACCTGCTGAAGCTTTGATCTGCTCTAGGGTGCAGTAGCCGTTTGTGATTGCCATGTCTCTATTCTACTAGAGTGCCTAACACATAAAGAAAGGCCCCCCGCCAACCTACAAGCGAGGAGCCTTTCAGCTTAGTGCCGGTGCTTAGGAAGCAGCACCGGTGAACTTCACAACCTCAGAGGAGTGAGTCAAGTCACCGTCAAGACGGATCAAGAATCTCCAAGTGGTTAGGTCGGTGTTGAATGCGTAGTCGGTTGAGCTTGCAACCTGTAGACCACCAGCAACGCGAACCTTGTAGCTGTCAATCGAGCCGAACAGAACTGAGTCTGCGTCAACTGCGATGTCAGCTACGTGTGGGTTCTCAACTACTGAGAAGCCAGCGAAGGTGTCAGGGTATCCAACGCCAACCTGGTATAGGTAGTTTCCAGCGGTGTCCTTTAGCTTGCGCATTGCACCAATGGTCTGACCGTTTGCCATGAAGCCAGCAGATGCCTTGCGACGAGTCGCTCCGTCTACTGAGTAGGCTAGGTCGATTAGGTTGTCAGCGGTGAATCCACCGTCAACACCAGTTCCACCAGTTACACCAGCGCCAGCAGCGGTAGCGATACCGTTTGGCTGTGATGATCCAGTGCCGGTGGTTAGAGCAGCGTTCACTGCGTAACCGATAGCGTTACCAGCCTGGTTAGCTAGGTGAGAAGCTAGGTCGAAGCCTGCGTCTGTTACTAGCTCGTTTGCAGCCTGGATTAGGAAGCCATACTTGTAAGCGCCAAGGGTGATGCTTGAGTATGTTGGGTCGCTTGCAGAGATGGTTCCAGCAGCAGCGGTTAGAGCTGCGGTGCTGTATGCACCTAGTGTTGGGATGGTTAGGTCTTCACCTGAAGTGGTGTTGATTACATCCGATACCTCTAGCATTGGGCCAGCTAGACGAGCGATGTCGAATACCTCGTCGTAGAAGGTCTTTGGTACGGTGTTGGTGGTTGGTGAAAGCGTACGGCGTGCGAACTCGTGTGAGCGCTCCTCGCCAGTTGCTACTGCACGAAGAATCTCGCTTGCAGAACGCTCCTCTGATACTGAAGGAATGAATCCCTTTGCAGCAGCAGATGCTTCTACCTTGCGCTCCTCGTTGCGCTGTGCGACGTTGATGGTTTCATCAGCCTTCGCAATGTCAGCCTCGATAGCGTTGATTTTGTTTACTTCAGCAGCGTCAAGTCCGCGACCCTCTGATTCAGCGAAGTCAATGACTTCACGAACCTGCATGATGAGGTTGTTGCGGAGTTCCTGCTGAGATTTCATGAACTCAGACATTTAGTCTCCTTGTTAGTTATTTGACAGGGATACAGCGGCGTTGACGCTCAACTGATTACGGCGGAGCTGACTCACAACCGATGCTTCTAGTTTATAGCAAGTGGTGCTATTGCTTTTTTGACAAGGGCTAGTTGACTTATTAAGGATCCTTAAAGAAACCCCGCACTCAACAGTCGGGGGCTGAATGCGGGGCGGGTCTTTATAGCTTATACGTTAAGCAGTTCCTCAATCTCATACCAGCGCTCGTAGGCGTATTTCTTATTGCCTGAGTCGCCTGCATCAAAGTATTCCTCAACTTGTTCGTTGTTGATTGTTCCAACAATCATGTACTCCATGTTGTATCTGCCATCGTAGTCCTTGACGTTTCTATACGCTATGGTCACATCACTGCCTTCGATTTGTATGGTTTCTAGCCCTGTCCAGTTTCTCATTGTGTTTCCTTCCTGAATCGTTTTTTACAGTATGCCCAATTCAACATCACAAAGCAAAAATCTAAGGTTACGGTTTGGTAACAAGAAACCCCCTGGCGAAAGCAGACCAGGGGGAAGAATCTTGTTGCTTGGCGACCCAGATAGGAAAGGGAGACTACCTGATTTCAGTCGGCTTGGTTACACGTGATTCTTTTTTTAGCGCAGATAGTGAAGCGCCATCGACAGCCTCGGACTTTGACCGAGGAGCTTCGTCTAGCTCAACGATGGCTTCAGCCCATGCGTCGGCTAGTGACTTGATTGCACCGCTGGAAGGGTTGCCGGCGATGTCTAGGATTGTCTTTTTGATTTGCTCTTTGCTGGCCATTAGATGCCTTTCATGAGAAGCTCTAGCTTCTTCTTCTTGAGTTCGAGCATTGAAACGTCGCCTGTAACTTCTGGCTCTGATTCTACTGCCTCTGGTTCTGGAGCTAGTGTGTTGATTACTCGCGACAGCATTTCCTGCTCATCGCTTGTGATGTTTAGCCCATCTTCAATCTTTAGTAGTGCGTCAGCCAAAGCGTCAGCGTTTACCTCTGCACGCTCTGCTGTCTTTTCATACTTTCGCACCGATACGGTTCCGGCGGTTGCGGTGTAGGCAGGCCATGCAACTACGCTGACCTCGTGAAGCCTAACGCTCTTTAGCGTGCGCTCTGATCCGTCTGCGCTCCAGGTGTCGCCACCTTGTGGAACTGAGAAGCCAAAGCTCATAGCGTCAACGTCACCGCGCCTTAGAAGCTCTGCTACGTCGCGACCACGTGAAGTGTTTGGCAGCATACCCTCAACCTTTAGGCCTCGGTCATCTTCGCTTAGGGTTAGTGTGCCTGCTCTGGTTGAACCTAGAATCTCGCCTGAGTCGTGGTTCCATAGGAACTTGATGTCGTTGCGAGCGCGTAGTGATCGCTTGAATGCGCCCCTAGCAATCTTCTCGGTGAACGGTAGTGGTTGTGATGGTGACTCAAATAGTGCGGCGTAACCGCTGAAGTGCATACCGTCGCCTTCTTCCCGAACCTCAAATTCGGTAGTGTTGACGCGCTGTTCAATCTGTGACACTTTGTTGCCTTTCATTCGGCCCTCGTTTTCTTGTTCAATTCTAGCAACTACGCCCTCTGCATAAGTTAGCGCTCGCCTTGCTGATGTCTTTGACGGCCCGCTGCCCCATAGTAAATGAGCAACAACACCGGCGCTTGGGTATCCGTCTGCGCCTGGTTTTGCATCTGCGCTATCAAGGTCGTCTAGGTGACGAGCTATCCACGCACGAAGCCTGATCCACTTATCTTCTGAAACTGTGCCACTTGCCATAGCTCTGGCTTCTCGGATTGTTCTAGGAACCAACCCGTCACCGCCAAGCCCTTCTTCGTAGTACTTGAGTCCCTGTCTTGCGGCAGCTCTCATGTAAGCAGGTGGCGCTAGGTTTACTTGTCTAGTTTCTTCTTGGCTTTCACTGGAGCAGACTTCACAGGCTCCGTCACAATCTTCGCAGGGGTCGGTGTTTCGACCTTCTGTGGCTCTGGCTTCTGCTGCTTCGGTGGATTCGTGTTCTGAGGAATCCCTGTTTTGTGCGGTATAAGTGCCACCTGGCTCTAACCCTTCTGCTAGTGATACTGCAATCATTTGGTCGGTTGCAGATTGTTCTGTTTCATGACAGGCAAGTACTTCGCCATCTTCTTTTACGACTGCCCACGCTGGGCAATCTGGAGATTCGTCTGTGATGAAATAAGGCATTAGTCCTGCTTTATACACATAACTTGAAGCAATGAACCAACGGTATCGGAGATAGCCCATAGGTCTGTGCCTGGGTCTAGGTCAATTCTTAGGGTTTCATCTGAATGAATGTGTAGCCCCGTTGTTGTTGAAACTGTAGAATCTCCGATAAATACTTTATCAGATTGCGCGTGTTCTTCGTTGTGAACCCAGATAGTTTGTGGCTGGTTATCTGCCGCGCAAACTTTGGTGGCGGTTGCAGTTCCCAGCGTGAAGTGCTCTGTGTGAATTGGCATTTAGACCTCGTATGCGCTAGTCGGATCTTCTGGGTCAACCTGAGCGATTCCCTGTAGCTGAACGCTCGGTAGTCCGGTGTGTGACATTTCTGGCAAGCCCATAGCTGCTAGAACCTCGGTTGGGTCAAAGCCGGAGATAACTAGCTTCTGCGCCATGCTGACACGCTTGTCAACTGCTGTTAGGTCTGCTGCGTCTAGGTTGACGTTTGCTAGTGGGACTCGAACTGTGTTGGCTGACTCATCTTGGATTGGCTGTAAATCCTCAAGTCTGCGAACGTCGTTGATTGTTAGGAACCCTGAATTCAGTCCGGTTGAGTATGCGCTCATTCGGCTGTTGATGTCTGCGCGTAGTAGACCGTCAAGGTTGAACTTTAGGAACGCAGTATCGCCACCTGGCACTCGGCTCAATAGCGGGGTGAATGCCGTTTCTAGTTTCTGCACGATTGGGCGTAGGCAGTGCGTTACCCATGCGAGGTTGTTCTGCTCGACTGAGGCGTACGAGTTTGTGCCTGGTAGCCCTAGCAGGTGAGGTGGAACGTTGAACGCCCTAGCGACATCTTCAATGGCTAGTCTGCGTGAGTCTAGGAATTGTGCCTTGTCGTTTTCTACTGAGGTTGGAACATACTTTGCGCCACCTGAAATGATGCCGGTCTTGTGCGCTCTGCCCCAGCCTCGGTGTCTAGCGTCAAAGCCTTCTGAGAGTGCCTTGGCTTGCTCGGCGGTTAGGTTGCCTGGGAACTCAATGATTCCAGCGGTCTGTGTACCTGACCCGAAGAACTTAGCTGCGTAGCTTTGAAGCGCAATGGCTAGACCAAAGTTTTCTTTTAGTGCTTCCACGCGGCTAACGCCTCTGATGTGACCTGGTCGAACTACGTCTGGAACGAATACAACCTCGTCGCTTGATAGCATTCGGCTTTCGCCTTCCACTTCAAACATGACGCGCCCTAGTCCGTTACGGCGTATCTGCACCTTGTGAGGGTTTAGAACGTTTAGGTTTACAACTTCGCCAGCGTCGTTTGAGTAGACACGAATAAACGCGTTGCCGTCAAGAAGTAGCGACACAATGATTGCGCCCCAAAAGGCTTCTTTGGTTGTGTCAACGTCAGGGCGTGATACCCATACTGGTCTAGGTCTGAAAGCAAACCTTGATCCGTCTCGTCTGATGAATGTGTCAACTGGTAGCGAGCTGATGGTATCGCTAATTAGCGAAATGGCAGAATAGATTGCGTTTACTTGAAACGCTGTCTCGCTGGTTACGACTGTCGAGCTTAGAGTAGCAGCAGAAATGTCATCGCCTGCACCCCAAATAGTTTGATAGCTGATAGAGCGCTTTGCTCTTAGCCCGTCAAAGATTCCCAAAATTACCGCCTATACAAATACTTGAGGCACTAGCACTTCTTCTAGTCTACCGCTTGCCCTGTCATACGCCATTAGAAGCGCAATGGCTAAGTCTATCTTGAGCTTTGCGTTTCGGTAGTCTTTGGTGATGCGAGCGCCTCGCTGGTTGTCTATCTTTAGAATGCAGTTGTCTAGGTGTCTGCCTAGAGCTGCGTCGCCGTTGTGTCTTAGCTTGCCGTTCATGATTGCTTCGTAAAGCTTGGCTGTGGCTGGAACCGTTCGGCTGATTGTGTTTGGGTACTCAACAACCTGTAGTCCGGCTTCTGACCATTGGTACATTTCGTCTTGCCAATACGCAGGGTCACAGACAATCTCTCGGCAGTTCGGGTTGGCTAGAAAGTAGTCCACTATTGTTTTGCTTACTTCCGCTTTGTCAACAATCCATGAGTCGTCGTCTAGGGTGAAGTCCTTTTCCCAGCTTGCTACTCGATAGGCGCGGAATACATCGCCTTCTTCGCGAGGCATAATCACCGCAACTAGAGCAGTGCTGTCATTCTTCCACGAGCCGTCAAAGCCTAGAACGTACTCGTCTGTCGGTAGCAGTTCAAATTCTTCTTCAAGTGCATCCCAAGTTCCATTAGGTAGCCATGCGTTCTTTGAGTTGACCCACTGGTTTGTGCGCTTGATTTTGAACTCGGCTTCAGGTGTTCGCCTGACCGCTGACTCAAAATCCTCGGCAGAACAGATGTCGTCATAACCTGGGTTGGCTAATGCCCAAGTTTCGGGTCTGCGGTGATCTGCTTCCGGTGGAGCTTCCCACCAAGCCATGAAGAATGACGGGTCGTCTATTTCTTTCGTTGCGATTTTCTTACCGTAGTTATACAGGCTGTAAGCGATTGAATCTCCGCCGGTCTGGTCTGAGCGCATACCTGCTGTTGTAATCGCTATGAGGGTTGACTGACGGCCTCTGGAACCCATTGCTAGGGACATGACATCAAAGAGTTCGCGGTTTGGCTGTGCGTGAAGCTCATCGAAAATCGTCGCGCTAGGGTTAAGGCCTTCCTTGGAATAAGCTTCCGCCGATAGCACTCGGTAAACGCTACCTGCGTGAGGCAGTTCAATAGCGTCGCGGTAAATTTTAGTAATGGCACTTAGCTCAGGGCTGGCTTCAATCATTCGCTTTGCATCTGCGAACACAATGCGTGCCTGTTCCTTTTCCGCTGCCACTGAGTAGACCTCTGCACCGCGAGCGCCGAGCACCAAACTGTAGGCGGCAAAAATAGATCCGAGTGCTGATTTTCCGTTCTTTCTGGGCTGGCCGACAAGGCTGATACGATGCTTGTACCCGTTGCCGTCGCCTGCGAACACATGACGCACCAATTCCTTTTGCCAGTCTCTCAAATGCAAAGGCTCGCCTGCTCGACCTGCTACTGAGTCCTTTGTGATAATTCCAAATGCTTCAGCGAAGTCAATGACAACATCGCCATCTCCGTTGTCTAAATCAGACTGAGGCACTGGGGTCAGCCATTGGGGAGGCCATGAGCTAACGTTTTGCAAAATAGTCCTCTATCACCTTGCGAGCAATTGCTTGATTCTGAGCTGGTCTGTTCTTGAGTCGCTGAAGGCAGGTTGCTTTGTCTGTTGTCATTTCTACTATTTTGCCATTCGCCGCTCGATACATCATGCGTTCGTTAGGTGCTGGATCAGTATGGATAATGTAAACGCCTAGCCTGCGCTCGCCTTGAGCGACCTCTAGGGCTTTCCTAACTGCGGCGGCTCTAGCTGCTCTAGCAACTTGACGAGTTTTGTCGCCGTATTCAAATGGCTGAGTTCCTTCAGGGCTTAGTGCTATTGCCAGCTTGTCCATGTCGATGATGATGTCACCGGCTTTAGCTTCCTCGTTTATGTAGGTGCTTTTGCCTGAGCATGGTGGGCCAGTAATAATCTGAATCATTCGCTTTGCCGTTTTGCCTTACGTTCCATTAGTTCTTCTAGTTTAGATTGTGCTTTCACCTCGGCAACGCCAAGCCTTGAACGGTCAGACGGTGTGAAGCCCATGAGCGATAGGTTGCTTACAATTTGGCGGTCAAGCTCTCGAAGCCCGCGCCTCATTCTGGGGTCGTCTGTCTGCATAACCTTGATTCGAAGGTTCCAGCGCTCGTCAACCATTTCGCAGGTCATAAGCAATAGCTCAATGTCGGTGTTTGGGCTTATCCAGTTCACGCCCGCTTCCCAGATTTTGTCCCAGACCTCTTGTCCGTACTTGAGCAGGGGTCTGCTAGGCACCGGGGTTTCTGTCGCGATTGGAAGTGCTAGTGAGTTTGAGGGCAGTGCTCGCTTACCTGGGTTGCCTAGCATTCGCTTCTGCTCGATTGGCTTTGATGGTCTGCCGGCTGTCATTTGAGTAGCTCTGCCTTTTGCCCAGTCAAGTTCTCCC
>Ga0070743_10000351_pt1 | contig 18259 bp, 24 predicted proteins | sample ColrivemetaGS697_FD_70187 | JGI IMG/M metagenome (GOLD analysis project Ga0070743, IMG submission 70187) | Estuarine microbial communities from the Columbia River estuary, USA - metaG S.697 | ecosystem: Environmental > Aquatic > Marine > Intertidal zone > Estuary | place: USA: Columbia River... | reverse complement strand
CCATAATTTCATTGAAGTACATCTTTGCCAAACGACGAGCAGTACCTTTTGAGTTAGGATCTGTTTCTCTGTCAATAAGCAATGCATCTAAAACTTGTTCAAATGCTTCTGTTGCTTCGGTGATCAAATGCTCTCGATCTGATTCTGCGATGTACTCGCTAATGTTGTCGCCTGCCCAGAAGCGTTTGTTATCACTTCGCATGCGCTCACGAAGCACTTGCGATAAATTTTTTTCTGTCAATTTTATTCTCCGAGTTTAAGACGAGGATGTCTTTCCTACTATTATACGAATGTATTTAGGTTTTGTCAAGGGTTTTTATTTGTTTTGGCGTAATTGTTCGTTGACTGCTACTTGATGTTCTAGTAATGTCATAGAGATACCATTGGCATTTGCACTGGCAATAACTGCATTGACATCTTTTGGAAAACAATAGCCACCGTAACCAAACTTACCATCTGGTCCAGGAACTGTATAGTGACTATTTCCCAATCGGGCGTCACACTCCAAAATATCAGTCACATCTTTCCAAAGTGCGCCTTGTGATTCTGCCCACGCTTTGAATTGATTATTGAAAATAATCTTTGTTGCAAGAAAACTGTTTGCATAGTATTTCATTGCACTGGCGGTGGCAATGTCTGTTGAAATAACGGTTGCATATTCTTTATCTGTCTTGTCTTTTGCGATAATTTTCTCATAAACAAAAATAGTGTCGTCAACATCACCGCCAATAACAATCAACTGTGGATGTAAGTAATCGTCGTTGGCATTTGCCGCAGTTAGAAACTCTGGCATATGAATCAATTTGAATGTATACTTTTCTTTGGCAGATAGATAAAAACTAGGCAGAGCTGTGCATTTTGAAATTACATAACCTTCATATCCATCTAATGATTCGAATACAGATGTTAAAATATCTGTGTTGTTGCTACCATCTTCGTTTGCAGGAGTAGGCACGGATACATAAACCCAATCTGTATGCTCTTTAATAGCATCAATAGATGCGCTGGCTTCGCCTAACTTGGCATCATCGTTAATTAAGAGTAGGTCTTGGTCTTGTGCGTTTGCTACTGCTTGTCCTACAAAGCCATAGCCGATAATTCCGATTTTCATACTGATTCCTTTTTATTAAGTGTAAATGTGAGTGGGAAATGGCACATGGTTTTATTTGTGTCTATTTCGACCTGTTCGTCTGTCACATACAAACGGTTGCTTCCATCGATCAACCACGATAGCATCAATGGAGTAGCATTCATGTTAACAAAATTAACTTTTTTGTTAACATGGTACTTGTTGTTTAGAAATTTTGATAATTTTTCATACCTAATTGGATCTTTCGGATCCACGTGAATGTCGCCTATAGCAAAATCAAAATCTGCATTAGTTAACTGTTGAACATAACTTCCAAGTTCGTCTGTCGGTAAAAAAGGCGGTAAGAAGTTTATAATACGATAACCATCTATATTAGCTACTTGATATTTGTCCGATTGGTTCGGATCTTCGTGATCAATATTGACATTAACTTTAACAATAGATACTTCTATATCTTTTTTAGATAACACACATAAACCGACATTATTGTCTGCATCAGTTGAATTCTGCCAATTTAGTTTAAACCCAAACTTTGAATGTAGTTGACTAGCAAATTTAAACTTACACCTTTGTAAAAATACAAAATCAACATCAGTTAAGTCCATTCCATTCATTTCAGAATGGTGCAATAATTTTTGTTGAGTGTTATATGTTACACATTTATACATTTTTTATTCTTTCCGCTTCCGCTACACGTTTACGCAGACTAGACGAACTAAAAGAATGATCTCTGCCATTGTAAATAATTTCAATTCCTCGATGCTCACATTCTTTGAGACCACTAAAATCTTTACCTTGGTACTCAACACCTAGTATACGCACATCGATAGGCAGTATTAATAGCAAATCTCTTAAATCTTGCTCTGTACTGTAAACAACAACTTCGTCTACATATCTACAAGCGCTCAATTGAATTTGTCTCTCGACAATCGACTGCACAGGAGGATTTTTACTATCAGGTCTATCGATAGTAGGATCTGTTTGTAATCCTGCAATCAAATAATCGCAGTGATTTTTACATTCTGCAAGCATGGCGATATGTCCGGCATGCAACATATCAAATGTACTGAATGTTATTCCGATTTTTTTACCTGCTAATTTTAACTCTGGTACTTTATTAAATATCACCGATTATACCTTTTACAAATTCTAAATTTTTATATGCTTCGTCTAACGCTGGGTATTTATTACGTAGTTCCTGTTGTTTTTGTTCCTCGAGCATTTTACTATGTGCCCACGCAACAACTTCACCTATATCGATAGTACTACTCAAGTCGACAGTATTGTCTATAGGAATCCATCCATGACCTGTACTAACTTCTAAACTTTTACTACTGCCGTTCCATTGTACTGCACCAGTTATACTAGGCAGTGTATAAGAAGAATCTATTTGATGAAATCCCAAGTAGCGATTAGACTGTATTCGTATCATGTTAAATTGTTTAATAATCCAGTTGCACTAAAGAAGTTGCTAGTCAAACTATTTGTTTGTTGTTCCAACTTTGCTAGATATGAATTATAATTTTCCATGTATTCTACAATACGTGCAATTACTTTGTCCTTGTGATGCAAGTAAGTATCAAAGTCTTCTGTCCATTCACTAGGGTATAGGAACTCCGGTAGTGCCATCTCGCTGTAGCTTAGACGATCTGGCATCATGGGAATAGCATCTACTAGAGCGCCTTCATACCAACTGATACCGAGTGTTTCTTGTAGGTTAGCACTGAACACAAGTTTTGCTTGACCTAACATACGATGGTATTCATCTTTAGTCAAGCTATGTTCTTGGCAGACAATGAATTGATATTGCGGCAGACATTGTGATAAGTCTCTAAAGATAGGCAATTGTTTTTCTGGAGCAAGACGATGCGGGAATAAGATCAAGTCATCTTTTGGCATACCTTTGTAGGGTGCAAGAGTTTCTTGCATATACTCCATAGGCCAGCCTGTACGAACAACTTTTTTAGAAGTTTTGTTCGCATAAGAAGTACTTAGGTTTGCATCAAACAAGTTCTTTTCAAACAGTTTAATATGAAAGTCGGTAGCAAAATAGTTATGGTCAATTGCTTGGAAGAACGACTTTTCTGCATGACGTACCCAAGGTGCATCACCAATTAAGCGTCCTAAGAAGTCTTGAGGGTCATACGATCCAGCATGCCATAGTGCGTGAATAGTTACAGGAACCTGTAGCAGTTCACTCATGTATTTTAAATTTATAATGCCCGGATGCCAAGCGTCAGTAAAAATAAAGTGGTCGCCAGGGAGAATAGATCCATTACAAAATAGTCTACCCATTTGCTCAACTTGGCTAGCCTTGTATACATTAGTGCCGCCAAAATTAAGAAAGGCGCCAGGAGTAGTGGCACTAGGAATATCCTCAGGACCAGAGATAACTTGAACATTGTAACCTTCTTTCTTTAATAAATTAGGAAAGTGAGTTTTCCACTGTCCTGTATAACGTGATTCCACTGCTTCCAAATCAACAATGTAGATTGTCATGCGATGCTCCTTTGGTTTATTATATAATACTATTTAGGTTTTGTCAAATAAATATTCTACCAAAGCAGATTATTCATGACAACCGCAGAAAAAATTTACCGATTCTTCGAAACTTATAATACGCAACATTTTTTACAATTCCCTCCAGGCGCAGGCGGCGAGTTTATTGCCAAAACTGTTATCGAACATTCAAATAGATATAAAAAGACCGAATCTTTTATGGATTTGGAATCGAATAGAACTACAGTCATTATACCTCGATTATATAAACTATTAGCCAGTGCAGAAGTTCGGTTACCAACACTAACAGATTTAAGCAATGCGCTGGCAAGCGATTGCGAAATGCACGGACATGATATAGACGTTATTATCAAAGAAGCAGAAGAATATAATGACTATGGTAGTTCACTTAATTTAATCAGAATACATCATAGTACTTGTGAAATTTTTAACAAATCGAATACATTTAGCATATATCCAGACAATGAACGTACTATGATATACTGTAATATACTTAGAACAATTAAAGCAATGGGGAAACAGTTTGATACTCCTGATATAGTTCCAATCTATATTAACGAGTTCAAGCGAGGTAATATCAATAAATTTCCCGTAAGAGAAAGACTATACGAAGATGCAATCGAATGGGTAATAACTAATCGACCGAATGTTATTCACGGTCACATCTATTGTTTACCTTTTATCGACAAGTTAGCTAATGGCAAATTTGAATCTCTTTTTAATTTAACTATACAAGAAATTATAGATTTTTTAAAATTACAACCTCAACAAGGAACGACTAATATGTTGCGTATATCTTACAAATTTTTAGATGTATTGTCTGAGAGGTACAACACAATATTCATGTCCAAAATGTTTGAACCAGGTTATCTAACCGGCAAGTTTGGATTCGAAAACAAAGACGTTGATGTGATTTTACAAAACTGGCATCAAACAAATTTAGACTTAATCAAGTCGTATGGAATAGACTTGAATACTTTTACTTTATGACACTGGAAGAAAAAGAAAACTATTTTGCTTCTAGAATCAAAGACTATCTAGAAAACAATCCAATTCAGTTTTTAATGTATGCAGGAGGCAGCGGTGGTGAATTCATGTCCATAATATTGTCAAAGTATAGTCCGTTGTTTACGCCAATTAATTATGCAGTTACTATCAATATTAATAGATACCATGTAGACATACCTAATATATTGTCTAGTATAATTTTTAATAGACCAAAGTCGGACGAGTTAGATGTCTTTTATAAAAATGCTGCCAAGATTGTATTGTCTCGAGGTATGAATAACATCGACCATGAGTTAGAAATATTAGATAAATTTGTAAAGGGCAAACGTCCGTTAGTCAGGACACATTCATCTAATTCAAAGTTCTTTAATAAAGATAACACATATTTTATGCTTCCGGATAATCAAGAAGTTCATAAGTATGCAACTGCATTGAGATTTTGTAAAGTATATAACAATGAGATTACATTAGAAAAATCAAGGCTATTGTATAACATATATAAAACATCAATCGTCGATATTAAAGAAGATGGTTTTGATATGAATGCACATACCGAGGCTGCATTAAATTGGCTAGAATCAAAAGGTAAAGAATTTGTACTAGAGGTATTTAACGATGCATTAGCAAGGCCTGCAATTGCAAGAAAAGTAAACTATGAGTTTGATCAGTTTTTCAGTTTAAAACCAAACGAGTTGCTAGAACAATATAATGTGGAAATGACAGGTACATATAGTAAATTGTTTACATGGCAGCAAGAACGTTTAAACATCTTAAAGATGTCTGAGTTTTTTAAATCAGGATATCTCGAAGAACTTTTTCAAATAAACGATCCTATGTTTAGAAAAGAACTCACTGCATGGCATGTAAAAAATTTAGAGCTGATAGACGAGTTCGGTTTAGACACTAGAGATTTTCAATTCCATATATAAAATATGACTAATCAATATACACAAAAAGAAATAGACGAATTTTTTGAAGTAGTGAAAGATTACTTTAATCAATTTCCTTTGCATTACATGATGTACGCAGGAGGCAGCGGCGGCGAGTTTATATCTGCTAAAATAAACGAGTATTCAAAAAGATACCAAAGAGTAGATTGTCACACTGAACCGGACTTGAATAGAACTATTTTAAAAAACAATTTGTTTTTAAGCACTATAACATTTTGCCGAAGTAGAACTGATGACCCTGACGACATTTATCGGTTGATGGTAAAAGAAATGATTGATCGTAAAGAAACATTAGAATTTTCTCTGAGAAAAACCAAAGAAGTTGCTGACAATCGTTTATTTTTGTATAGAGTTCATTTAGCTAAGAATCCATTCTTTAACAAAACAAACACGTGGGGATTGATGTTAGATAACGAAGATTGGTGGCAATACTCTAATTATATGAGACATATAAAAGTCTACGGCAGAGTCGCATCTAGAGAACTTGTATTAGAGAACTTACAACTATTTTTTAAGTTTACAGAAACCGAGCAAGCAAGATTTGACGAACTTAATTCTATTCTAGACCAGCGAGGCGAACAAACTATTAAAGAAGGACATGCTCAGATAATTGTTAATGACAAACTGTTTGCAGAAGTCGGAGATATTAAACAAGTATTATCAATGTCTAATCTAGACATGCTTCCTGTTTATAAACTGTTATATGGCACTTGGGAACGTCGCGGTTCATTCATAAGAGAGACATTACAGGATGTAAATCACATTAATTTATCAATGTTGTTTGAACCAGGGTACGTATCTTCTATGTTCGATATTCAAGACGAAACTAACTTTTTAGCAGAAATGAAAAACTGGCATAAAACCAATATCTTACTCATGGAGAAGAGCGGGTTTGACGCCAGTCCTTACAAATATGTTTTAGAAAGTTAAACAGGACTATCTTGTGTATACTGATCCCAGTAGGTGTATTTGTCTTTTGCCATCAAGTCATGTAACTGATGCGTCCATACACCGGGATTAGTTTTGCCCCAAGTTAAATCGTCTAGCTTGAGTGTAGCGTTGTAGTTGAGTTGCTTAATATAAGGCAACTTGACACTAATCATAGGAACGAATCTATCATATTCGTTGTAAGCAGATTCCATTACTCCACTAATGTGCTTAACATCAAAGTCTAAAGTTACCCAATAGTCTTTATCTAAACATCCTTGAATAACTTGATCCCAGGGCGCATAATCTTCATGACTAATGTTTGCAGGATTGAAACTTTGACTAGTTCCAAAGTAAATGTGTTTGATGTCAGGGTCCGCTTTTGCTTTTGCTAGAATTTCTTCTAGTGGAGGTGTACCCACTACAAACAAAGTTTTCAATCCATAACATACAGTATGTTCTACTTCGTATCCAGTAAAATATACAACTTGTTGTCTGCCTTCTGTATCAATTGCCATTTTTATTCCCAATAAATGAAGCCTCTGCTATAACCAGCAGGACGATTTTTACCATCTTCGAATGCCTGTTGCCACTCGGTTTGTCTATTATAACCTCTAGTCCACATACTGTCTACAACAATATCGTCGTTTGTGATCCAATATTCTGCATCACGCATGCACTGATAAAATGCCGGATGCCGTGGACTTGGACGAACAGTGGTACACGCCTTCCATAACTGCGCTTGAGCTTCTTCTCGAGAGACTGCACTTCCAACACCGTCGATAATCAAAGCATTGTTGTTTAGTATTTCTGAATCAAGTTCGAAATTTCCAGACAAGTCAATAACAACATCATAAGATGAATCGGAACTTGACTTGAGTTTGTCTCCCCATAGCGCTTTATTACTATTGCCAATAACATCAACTTCAAATTCTAAATGCAACAGTTTAATTGTATTATAAGCAACCCACGCAAGAAATCCGCTACCTAAGATAATCAACTTCTGCCCTGGACCTTGCCGCTCTGTAATTTCACGCAAAGGTTGTTGTATGATATTGATACCACATGCAACAGGTTCTAGAATGTATCGAGGATTCGCTTCGGGTACTTTTACATATTCTCGAGCCCTTACATTATAGTAATCAGCATATGCAGGTTCTCCGCGGGTGGCAACTAAGTCACCAACTTTTACATCAGATACTTCGCTGCCAATGTCGACAACTCTGCCTAGTCCTTCGTGCCCTTGCATGTGCAAAGGCAATGGTCCAAAGTCACCGGACATCATGTCAATATCACTTCGACATACTCCGGTCATGACTGCCTTAACTGTAATTTCAGTCGGAGTTAGATCAGGTAATACATATTCTTCTTCGGTAAAAGAACCTTTACCAGTAGTTGCTAATACTTTATTCATAACTTTTCCATTTGTGTATGAATCCACGAATCTTCATACAATTGATGCTGCCAATATTGATCGTTATCCAAATTATCTACTGCGGTTTTAATCATATTGATATAAGGACCAGCCGGACATCCGCCGAACGCTGTCATGTAATCACCTAAATCAAATTTGACTACTTTATATCCTACAATAAACTTAATATAAAATTTGTCTTCAACATTGTTCTTCCAACTTGCTTCGCAAGTCCATTTGACACCTTTATTATTATAAGTTAATTTTGCATAATCGTCAATGCCAGTGTTGTGATTATCCAACGCAATCGAATGGATTGGTAAGCCTTTATCAAAGTTGGTTAATTTTGTATAAAAACTTAACAAATGTGGCATTAAGTCTCTACCAACTCCGCCAAATGCCTTATCTTTATCAGTAAACCATGGACTAGCAGGTACACCATCTTTTCTACTCCAGCATACTTCTACTTCTTCACTAATAGCCGCAAGTTCCTGAAAGCCAGAAGTCTCTACTCTGAATTGGTTATTTTTAACCATCATAATTCGAGTATCAGGGAAGTCGTTAACTAAACTTTCCCATGCAGTTGCAGTAGCAAAACCTGGTTTTTCGACAATCAATAAACGAGTATGATCTGCTACTTGCCTTGCAATGGATTCATGCGTGAAGTTAGGTGTTCCGATATAGACAATATTAAAACAAGGATGGACAGTTAAAGCAGATGCAATATTCAAAAAGTCTGCACCTTTTGAGCTGTCTGCATCTACTGTAACTACATCGTAGCTGAGATCGGTTAACCAGTTTTTATATTGCTGGCCCATTCCTAAACCAACTACTAATGCTTTAGCCATTTGCAACTGCTTTCAAAATATCATCTGCTTCATCTTCGTCCCATGAGTCGGCTGCATCTGCATCGTTATCTGAACCTTTATCTGCACTAGCAAACAAACTGTCGAATGACGAAGCAGTAGATTTTAATGTTTTCTTACCATTAACTTCTGCTAGCAAAGATTCTGCACGATCTAATTCAGTAAAAGGAGTTTCGCTAGTAAACACTCTGTTGATTAGCTCAACCGTATAGATTACATTTCGAGGAACCCAATTACTCAATTCAGCAGAAGCACCTTTGTTCTTTGACCATAGGCCTGGATCTGGTTTATGCAACATGCAAGCAGTATCTGACAACGAGTTTGCTCGTTGTACACTTTCGATATGCTGATAAACATTATGTGCCATCATGATTGCATAGCTAAAACTATCCCATGATGTTTTACATTCCTTGCCAAACTTGTTCAAGTCTCCTGGTTTGTATGTGCAAATGTCGCCAATAGTGACACGTTCTCCTACTGGACTTCCCCACGGGAATGGAATAGTAGACTTTGATAAACTCTTATCGTCAATTGCTTTGTCCATAATGTAACTGAAACGTTTGTTCTGATGAACGTGTTGAGTATACACTTGTCCAAATGCAGTTGCCAAAAAAGGACTAGCACAATCATACGTGACTTTCATATTGGGATTGATATGCTCACGAATGTTACGCTGAATAGCAGTTAAGAATACTGCTAGTTCAAGTTTACTAGTTCCTAGGAAGTGAATAACATCTCTACCAGGTTCGAGTAATTTTTCATCTCGCAACTTAATTAGTCGGCGCAACATTAAGTCAACATCTTTCATGTTGTTACCGCCCATTGCCCAACCTTCGAATGGGTAATGCTTAACAGCTTCATACCAAATATCTGCATCGACGTTATTACCGCCTTGCAGAACGTTTAAGAACTTGGTCTTACCTTGGCGATGCTTTAAGAAGAAGTCATTGTTAAACAATGTTCCACGCAGGCAATCGCCAAAGTCTTTAAGACCAGTCTTTTCGCTGTTCTTAGTAGCCGCCCAAGTTGGAATATCAAGTACCATCGAGTAGTCAGCAGTAAACTCTAGCCAGTTAAGGATAGCCATTCGAGTTTTATCTGCTTTACCAATGTAGCCTGCATCACCTTGCTGTTCCCAGAAGTGTTGCCAGTCGAAGTTGATAACACCTTTACCAATTTGGAATCCACCTGAGTCGCCTAGAATAAAAGTATTCTTACGATCTCGTTGTTGGATCATCGACTCTTCTGTAAAACTCTTAGTAGTGTTCAACTGAGCATGTCCTGCAGAATACAAAGCATCTGGATAATAGAAATAACTTTGTTCTTTGTTTAAGAAGTTGAGTCCTTCTACTCCATTTTCAAATTCTGCTGGCACACGCTCAGGCGGTGTCCAATCTTTGATCTGTTGATTGTTGCTTATTTGTTCCTGAAAGAATCCGCTAATACTCGGTAAGAATGTAGCATAGTCTTTGTTTCGTTGCTGTAAGTCAACTTTTGTTTTTTTATCTAACATATTTTTTAAATCTCTTTCGAGATATTATTTAGGTTTAAAATCTTACGCAACGTAGCCAGCGTTTGTATATTTCAATTTAGTTGCCAAGTCTGGCCATACACTCTTATACAATCCTACATGAACCTTAAGTTTCTTAGGTGTACGATCTCGTGTAATTTGAACACTGACGTCATATGTGTAACTGTGTTCTTTTAGAACAATGTTATCCACATTATAACTATAAATGGTTCCTTCGTTCCTCATGTCACCGAGGTAAGCATTGAACAATCGAACAGGCAACTCGCCCAATCCTTCTTGCAATAAACCATCGTGTACTTCTGCAATTTTAAGCAAGTCGTACTTGATGTCATTGATGTTTGTAGTAGCTCTTGAAATCATATGTTTAGTCCTTAGTATATTTTAGAAAAGCGCCGTTTTCGTTGTCTTCGCTTACTTCTAGTTTAATAGTATCCCTGTTAGGATACTTTTCCATAATTTTTGCCAGCAAATCTCTTGCAATCATCTCGCAACTCTTATAGTTGAGTTGCAGAGTTCCATCTGAATAAAGTCCTTCTAACCAACGTTTAAATTGAATAAATTCGATGTCACGGTCATCATGAGTCACTGTAATCCAAATTTTAAAATGGAAAATATGTCTATGAGGACTTGCTAGAAAACTAACATCATACTCGTCACCTGTGGCTAACGCAGGGTCTGTTGCGGCAGCAGGATAACAGTGAATACCTTCTTTTTGGAAGGTGACCCAAATCATTGATAGTTCGCTCATATTATAAATTTGCTAATGTACTAAGATCAAAACCGCCGGCGTCATTAGATTCCTCTTCTGATGCCTCAGGTTTCTCGCCTACATATTTTTCGTGTAGCTGCCAAAGTTTCCAATCAATAGCTTCTAACAACTCACATTGTTTAGATAAAAGTTTCAGCATGGCAATTTGATATTGCTCTTGCGTTAACTGCGGAATACTAGCCATAGTATAAACTCCTTTAACGAGTGTGTCCTGGTAAGATGTAGTTGTATGTACCGATGCCACTGTCAATTGTAATCATACAAGCAACCTGGCTAAACTTTACTGTACATTCGCCAGACATGCCTAGTTTCATAATTGACAGGAACTTATCAATGGGCCATGCATAACCTTCTTTAGCAGTACCGGTTACTCCGGTTGCAAAAGTCATTTTACCAAAGTGACTACCGCCAGTGTCGCTACCAAATGTAAAGATTAAATTACCATTTTCAGTCTTTACAGTAAAGGTTGGTTCGATACTTGCATAGATACCTGCCTTGGCATTCATCTCACTAACTTTACTCTTTAGTGGACTAAACTCAACATCCCACTTGGCACCTTTAAACGAGCTTTGTTGTAATTGCATATCAATCACATCTTTACTCATTAAACGATACTTGTCGCTGTTGCCTTCTGCATCGTTAAATTGCAAATAGTCTGGAATATCTTGTCCGTTTTTTGTTGTGGTAAGAACATTTACTTCCACACCATCTTTATTATAAAGATTGCACAAACCATTTAAAAAGCCTAGATTACCCAAGCCTACATCTCCTACTAAATCCCCTACTGGATTCTTTAGTTTTGCATCTAGCACTACGTTACGCTTTTCATCGCAAGTCCAAATTTCAGTACTTTGTGCAGTTCCAGAAATTTTAGCGAGCTCAAAAAAGCCAAGGCTAGCCGTATGACGTACTACGTCAAAAATTGCGTCTTTCATTTCTAACTCCTTAATTATTGTTAGATTATACGTTAAGTTAACATTGCTGTCAACTTGCACTTCCCCAAACCGCCAAGGCAAGGAGAATAATATAGGTTAATTGATGCAAGAATTGATCTAGCCCAAACCAAATCCAAAATCTCTTATCTTCATAACCATTTGATACACATTTTGATTTGAAATAATCAATATGATAATGTGCAACAAAATCTATAATAGCCACCAAAGCTACTATGTTTATAGGTAAGAACAAAAAACTTACCAATGCTGTACCAACCCCATGGTACAAGCTGTGTTGTATGCTGTATAGATTTCCATAAGTTTTTTTGCCATGAATCATCGAAGTTGATTGCAAACAAAAATCAAATATAAAATGCTTCAGCTGAAGCAACACTAGAAACTCTATATAATAAAACACGATGATATTTACGCCTAGATACCAGTTTAACCGAACAACATGTCAAATGCGTTTTTCTTTTCACTAGCTCTTAAGTCCCATTCCAACACACCAATCAAGTTGCTAACTTTGTTATCGATAATAGTTTCTTCCATTGCGGCATTATCAAATGGCATGTCAGTGAACCAACTTGGTAAACGCATTTCGTCGATTGGATATGCAATGCTAGTGATGCCCATTGGATTGCTTTTTAGTTTACAAACGATAACTTTCATACCATCGACAATTTCAATACTACGCTGGTCACTATTTGCTTTTCTAAATCTATTCCAGTTGATTGCAGCCATAGCATGCCCAACACCGCACTTACCAGTTTTCTCAAATACTTCTGTATGCTTAGTTAGATTATTAACACGCTTAGGTGTACCTTTCTCCCAAGCAGGACGTTCTTTAAAATGAGATCTAAATCCTGTAATCTTATCAATACATTCTTCTCTGGTTGCATCTGTTAGTACCATTAGCAAAAGTTCTTCCAAGAAGCGTTGCATATACTCTGGAGTGTCCGCACGTTTCAAATCCAGTCCCATTGCTTTAACTTCGCCAGGACTGTCTTTATCTTTGCGTTTGCCTTCTTTGTCATAGATAAGAACTGCATAACGCTTTTTAGTAATGAACAATCCTTTACTAGCAACCACTTCTCGACCAGCGGCAATGATCTCACCTAAGTTAGGTGGACAGTTAAAAGCCTTGTTCATAAAAGCAACAAACGTTCCGTTAACTTCTTCCGAAATAGCATCGTACAGTTCAATGATTTTATCTTTAGTCCAGTCGACTTCGCCAGCTTCGATTCTATCTTTGTATACAGGGTATGCACTAAAGTAAACAGAGTCAGTATCGCCGTAGATAATAGTTTTACCTACATAGTTGTACTCACCGGTGAAGATTTCGTTCACTTGTGCAGCCATATGTCTAGCAACACATCTACCTGTTAATGTTGTACTCTGTCCTAGTCGCTGATCGAAGAATCTCGAACCTGCATTAAGTAAAGCACCGTAAGCACTGTTCAAATTAATTTTCTTCACCAACTGTCGTTTATCCCAGAACTCAAACTGCTTTGGGTCATCAATAACGCTCTTGGCTTTCTTCTGCAATTCTTTACGCTCGCTGTACCATCGACTGAGCAAGCCTGGAATAACGCCTTGAATTTCATAAGTAAAGATTGTGCCATTTGCACTGAGCATCCAAGGATTACCACTTAGATAGATAAGTTCGTATGCTTCTGCTGCCGACATTTCAACACTGCGACCATCTTCCCAGTCTATGACAACATCATATCCCTTGTTCTGATTCATGACATGATCGTATTCGTAGATACTAAACTTACCTTCCCAGAATTCAGCAAACGCATTGCCTTTTGCCATCCACTCACGTAGCTCTAGTTTAGTTTGTTGTAATCTAACTTGTCCTATGATAGTTTCTGGACTCATGTTTAACCCACGAATCAAACTAGGATACAAACTGTTCAAGTCCATCGAACCGATCCAGTCGTGCATGCCTTTTTTAGGATATGCAACATACGCACCTGCCGCTTGTGTTTCTTGCTCTTCACCTCGCTTGCGATCCGGAATAACAAATCCTCGCAAATGAGCTTCATTGATAACTGCTTGATCAGTAACTGCAACTGCGCCCATTGTAGTTCTTAAGGTAACAGTATTGGCATGCGCCAGTACGTTAACTAAATCAATGTATTGCAATTTCTTATCTAGTTTGTAGAGCAGTTCGGTGTCTTGCCTGTTATATTCGATAAACTTTTCAAAATCATTGTTATACAACTGATCCAATGTGCCTTCGTATTGAACCTTACGTTCGCCGATTTCAATTTCACCCACATAGTCTAATCGATAACTTGGCAGTTCCGAATATGTATACTTGCGATACAAATCAAGATAGTCTAAATGTACTCGTCCAATAAAGTCATATGTTTCACTAATTTTACCATACTTTTCATATTCGCGTCGTTTAGGTTTCTGATTCCACAAACAGAAACGTCGAGTATGATCACTACCCATTAATTTAATAATTCGGTTGACGGTATAAGGAACGTCATAGCCTTCCGAGTTCCAACCGCTAATAACATCTGCATCTTCTAGTAAGGTTAGAAACATGTCCAACATTTCTTCTTCACTAGAACACAATACAGTATTATCAAATCTAGAAACAATTGCTTCAGCCTGTTCAACTGACATTGCAGTCGGTTTAATGCACAATGTAATCAATTTTTCTAAATGACTCAGGTAGATAGAGATAGCAGTAATAGGATTAAACGGATCTGATGGATCTGCATAACCTCTTTTTCTATCAAATGCAACTTCAATGTCGAAAAATGCCTTGTTAATTTCAGGAGCATCTGCATCGAGGTAGTTTTTCTCTAGACATTTGTTTAGAGGCTTGATGTCACTTTCGTAAAGTTGCTTATGGCTATACACACGCTTTTCTTTTTCAAAAGCCTTGTGAGTTGCCACTGCTACTTTGCTTACACGATTGCCACCTAATGCAGTATACTTTCCTTTAGTATCGTCGTAATAAAACTCGTACAGAGCGGGAAAAGATTTAAACTTTCTTTCCCCGTTAACACGCTCTACGACATTAATCATGTCTTTTTCTTTTACATAAACTGCATCAATATAACTCATTAATTTAAATCCATTACTAGGCACTTGGCAGCGCCGCCTGATTTTAAGAATTCAGACATTTCAACTTCTACATGGTTGTAGCCGTATTTCATTAACATAAGACTAGTGTTACGACTGCAATGAGGAGTAAACACGTTGTCTAGAATACAAACACTATTACAAGCAAATCGCAAAGCATCTTCTTCTGATACTTCTATTGTATCTTCATAGAAGTCATAAATCAAGTCTTGGCTTTCCGAATCAAATGCATTCGGATACCATAACAACTCGCCGTGCGGCAAAGGACAAAAACAAGTATCCAAATGATACCAGCGTGGATCAACCAAGTTTAAAGGTTGGATCCATTCTCCCATCAGTGATTGTAATTCATCTATTACTTCGATGTCTGTTCTAAATCCAGTGCCTAACCAAATATATCCATCGGCGTCACGCAACATATCTCCTTGGCCTTCAAAGCTCTTGGAAACACGATGTACATTGTAATCACCGAATTCAAACCAGTTAGAGAATAACTCTTCTTCGCCTTTGCGCTCGCTGTATTTAAAATTACTCAATACTACATTTTTACCATCGAATTGGAATCCTGCGTTAGCAGTAAATACCATATCAGGTAAAAATCTATCTTGTTGAATTAACTCTACTTCAGCACAACTGCGTATCATTGCATATAGAAGATTCCACTGTTGTTTTGCTTTGTCTTTATCGACGAAATTTTTATTACTGCTCATCCAGGGATTGATGTCGTAGACGACATCAAAATGATCTGGTGGACACATTAAAACTTTTTTCATTCAATTAACGATGGCCGGCAACTTCCAATACTTCTTCAACTTCTGTAAAGTTGTTCTGTTCTTTTTCGAATTCGTTCTTGTAAGCAATCTTAATTGCTTTCTTTAGTGTAGCAGGTTTCATATCCAATTCTTCTGCAATACTTTTAACAGTATCAGATAAGCCTTCATTGAGAGCGGAAATCTCTCCCAAAATTTGGATACCTTCAGCAAACAATTTTTTGATCTTTGCTTTTTCTTCTGCGCTAAACATGCGTTGTGGCATAACATACTCCTTTAGTTAAGTATGACTATTGTACTATAAGCTCACTACGAAGTCAAGAACTATTTCCATATTACCATTTTAAACTGTTCTTTTTGTATGCCAAAAAAGTTACACTTCCAATCGCTTTGGGCAAAGAAGTCTAAATCATACCATTCGGATTTTCTTTTCAATAGTTCGTTGGCTACATCTTGCCAATCTATAGATAATAGTTTTGGTTCTACGTGTTCTTTGACTGCTTGAATTTCTTCGTAGTCAAATGAGTCCCATTCCCAATGTAGTAACTCGCATACATTCCCTTGTGCGTCAGCGTAATCCATGGAAAAATCTAAACCCCATTTTGGTTTGATAGCAATAATTTTGTATATGAATGGAAATTCTTGCGCCCAGTATTGTAGTTGCTCTAATGCTTTTCCTCGATAGCCTTTACGTTCGAATAACAATCCATGGTTTAGTAGCGGACCTTCGATCACAGAACTTGATTGTGTAAACCAGTCTTGCTTTAGTGCAGTTCTATGAGATCGGTGACTGTCTATTCCTGCAATATTAGTGCTGGCGAAATGTTTTTCTAATTCAGTTAAGTCGTAACCGTTCTGGTCAAACAATGCAACATCATCTAATGTTGGTAAAAATATAGTTTTTCCTATAGGTTCTTCCCAATAGCCTACGGGATTAAATTTATTATCACTTAGTGTAAGATATCTATTCGCCACAACCAAATAATTCAATTTCTGCCAATCGACGTTCTAACATTGCTGGTTCTTTTACACCGCTTCGGACCGTCCATCTAAGAAATTCTTCCTTGATATCAAAATCTTCTTGATTTACTTTTTTAAGCAAAGTACTATTTTGAAATAAAACAAAACCGATGTCTTCAAGTAAACTTTCAAGTGCATCGGTTTGATTTTTAGTTAATTGTACTTTTACTAAATCTTTTAAATTTAGTTCCATGTATTAGTCTTTAAGAGTAGCACGAAGCATCCAGCCGTGTTTCTTGTGAGCATCTTGTCTTTCTGCTAACAAGTTACTTAGTCCGTGTTGATGGTTTTCTTCTGCATATTCATAGCAAGTTTCGATTGCAGTTAAAACAATTTCATTAGCATCTAATAATTTTTGCATCATGTCTTTGGCTGCTGGAATTTTAATTTCATCTTCGATATCAGTTAAGTCAGCAAAACGTGCCAAGCTACTCGGAGCGTATGCGTCTAATGCACGAATTTCTTCTGCAATGGCATCAATACTAGCTCGAACTTCTTCGTATATCATTCCAAACAATTCGTGATATTGTTTAAAATTAGCGCCTTCTACGTTCCAGTGAAAGTGTTGTGCTTTTAAATAAAAAGCAAATTCATTTGCTAATACTTTTTTAAGAGATTGGATTAGTTCGTCCATGATCATTCGCTTTCTTGTTGTTTTTCTACTGGAAACTTAACGCTATAACGCTTAGTTAATGGATTCCATACTGTCTTTGGTTCACCTAGGCTATGACTACGAATTTTTTCTTTTGGTGTCATATCATCCCACCATTTGTAGTTATAGTTAGATTTGCCTTCATCTGAATCTTCTTTTAGAATGTCATTTACTTTCATATTATACCTTGTTTACATATCAGCTTCGAAGTCGTCTGCTGTTAAGTTTACAGCATACTTGATATGCTTTGGATTATCTTTTAATACAGATTTTAAACTATCCATACCAGCAGGTGTAAATGTCTGTGCTTTGTGATCCCACATGTTAGGAATGTCACTTAGTTTTGCAACAACATTCTGAATAGCGCCTTTGGTCTTATCATCAATACCAAACATGCCTTCCGCCACACCTTGTTGAACGCTGTCTAATAGTCCTGAATTTTTTATCTTATCTTGTGCCGCTCGTTTTTTTAATTCTCTTTGTCTGTTGTATTCGTTATTGTCATCAATGACAATTTTTTCCGGTAATACTTCGGCATAATTCTGTTCTCCTCTTTTTTCTGCTTCCGACCCGTACGCAACTATATTAAAATGAATAAACTTCCCCTTACCATTTGGATACCAAGCAACCGGAAACCCCATCGAGGACGGACCCATCATCGGAAAGAAATATTTAAGAGTACCTTTGGATTCTAATGTA
>Ga0070743_10000339_pt1 | contig 18453 bp, 10 predicted proteins | sample ColrivemetaGS697_FD_70187 | JGI IMG/M metagenome (GOLD analysis project Ga0070743, IMG submission 70187) | Estuarine microbial communities from the Columbia River estuary, USA - metaG S.697 | ecosystem: Environmental > Aquatic > Marine > Intertidal zone > Estuary | place: USA: Columbia River... | reverse complement strand
ATTTATGTAGGCGGAACCGGAACTTGTAATACGAACAACGGAGGAGGCTGGAATGGCGGTGGAACAGGAAAAGCTGCAAATTCTAGTGCTAATGGATCTTGTGGTGGAGGTGGAGCAACTGATATTCGAATTGGTGGCACTGTATTGGCAAATAGAGTTATGGTTGCAGCCGGAGGTGGAGGAATGGGAGGAGGAACCCAGGATGCTGCAGGAGGAGGAGGAGGATGTGCTTCAGGTGCAACTGGGGTTAACTCTTTTGGTGGAGGTGGTACCGGTGGTACCCAAACATCCGGTGGTGCAGGAGGAACTCCTTGGGGATCAGGACAGAATGGAGCTCCTGGTTCTTTGGGTAATGGTGGAGCTGGAGCAACTGATAATTGCTACAATAATTCTCCTGGTGGAGGAGGTGGAGGTGGTTATTTTGGCGGAGGTAGCGGTGGTGCCGATTGTTTCTCAAGTGCTCCTTACGGCGGTGGAGGAGGAGGAGGAGGATCTTCCTTAACTCCTGCTGGCGGAACATGTACTCAAGGTTCAAATAATGGACCTGGATATGTAATTATTACATACACGGCTGGTACTGCTACAGCATTACCTACCAATACAGGACCATATTGTGTCGGTCAAACCATTCAGTTGAATGCTGGTGGAACTGGTTCTTCTTACGCATGGACAGGACCGAATGGATTCTCTTCAACAGCACAAAACCCAACTTTACCTGCGACATTTGAGGCAGCAGGAACTTATACTGTAACCGTTACCAACGCCGGATGTACTGCAATCGGAACAACTGCTGTGGTAGTAAATAATAACCCAATTGTAAACGCTGGTGCAGATCAGACGTTCTGTTCAGGGACCAATGTTACATTATCAGCAACAGGAGCGACAACATATACCTGGGATAATGGTGCGACACAAGGAGTGGCATTTGCTCCAGCAGTTGGGACAATGACTTATACAGTAACAGGAACAACTTCAGGTTGTACTGGTACAGATCAAGTTGTTGTTACTGTGAATCCTATTCCTACAGTAAATGCGGGTACTGATGTTTCTATTTGTTCAGCGGGATCGACAACATTAACTGCCACTGGTGCGACGACTTATTCTTGGTCTCCTGGAGGACAAACTACGGCTTCTATTACTGTATCACCTGCATCAACAACAACCTACACAGTTACCGGAACTTCAAATGGATGTTCTTCATCGGATGTGGTTACAGTGACAGTATTGTCTAATGCGCCGATCAATGCAGGTGTGGATGTCTCTATTTGTGAAGGACAATCAACCACATTAACAGCGACTGGAGGAACACAATATGTATGGTCTCCGGGTGGTGAAATAACAGCAAATAATACTGTGTCACCAGTTTCAACGACAACCTACACTGTCAATGGAACTGATGCAAATGGATGTTTAGGTGCTGATCAAGTAACCATAACGGTTAATTCATTGCCTGTTGTTAATGCAGGATTGGATCAAGCGGTTTGTTCGGGAACTTCGTTAACGCTTACAGGCTCAGGAGCTACAAACTACAATTGGGATAACGGGATCAGCCAAGGGGTGTCTTTTACTCCCTCTGTTGGAACGATAAATTATACGGTAACAGGAACCACGGCAGCAGGTTGTACCTCTACTGATCAGGTGATGGTTACTGTAAACCCAAATCCAGCTGCCAATGCAGGGACAGATCAAACGGTTTGTGCCGGAACCTCAGTTACGCTCACGGCGACAGGAGCTTCAACATACTCCTGGGATAATTCTGTAAATCAAGGTGTGGCCTTTGTCCCAATCTCTACCAATACATATACCGTTACCGGCACAAATAGTTATGGATGTACAGGTACGGATCAGGTAATGGTAACTGTTAATCCACTCCCTGTTGTAAATGCAGGTGCAGATCAAACAGTTTGTGCAGGAACTTCTGTGACATTAAATGCTTCCGGTGCATCGACTTATACTTGGGATAATGGTGTATCGCAAGGTGTTGCCTTTACTCCAACAGTTGGTAGTATAACCTATTCAGTTACAGGGACGAGTGGTGTCGGATGTATTTCTTCTGATCAGGTTGTTGTTACAGTTAATGCAAATCCACTTCCTGTGATCAATGGACCTACAGAATATTGTGTTTCAGATCCTCCGGTTTTGTCCACTTCTACTTCTTACACAACTTACAATTGGTCGACAGGAGCAACAAGTACTACTATTACTGTTACTGCTGCGGATAATCCTGTTACAGTTACGGTTACAAACGCTGCCGGTTGTTCAGCAACATCGTCTGGCTTTAGTGTAATAGAGAACACTGCCATATCAACAAGTAATTCAATTACCATCTGTCAAGGTGAATCTGCTTTAATACATGGGGTAAGTGAGACGGTTGCAGGCACATACTCACAAACTTTTACCGCTGTGAATGGTTGTGACAGTATTTCAAATGTTACACTAACAGTCAATGCTTTACCTGCTGTGAATGCTGGTGTTGATCAAAGTGTTTGTTCAGGTACTTCCGTAATTCTTTCTGCAAATGGTGCATCAACATACACCTGGAATAATGGGGGTCAGCAGGGTGTTCCTTTTGTTCCAGTGATTGGAAATAATACTTTTATAGTGACAGGAACAAGTCCTCAAGGATGTGTTAATACAGACCAGGTTTTGGTAACAGTATATGCTCTTCCGTCAATTTCAGCGGGTTCAGATATAGCTGTTTGTACAGGTTCTTCAGTTACTTTAAGTGGATCCGGTGGTGTTTCTTTTGTATGGAATAATGGAGTATCCGATGGAGTCTCATTTGTTCCTTCAATGACAACTACATATACGGTAACCGGTACAGATTTAAATGGTTGTATAAATAATGATCAAGTAATTGTTACGGTCAATGCAAATGCACTGATTTCAGCTGGTTCAGATGTCGTTGTCTGTCAGGGTGAGACAGTAACACTCAATGGCTCTGGGGGAGTTTCTTATACCTGGGATAATGGTGTCCTTAATGGTGTTTCTTTTATACCTTCTGTATCTGGTGCTTATAATGTTACTGGAACAAATGTAAATGGTTGCACGGGTACAGGTCAGGTGAATGTTACAGTAAATCCATTACCTGTTGTTGATGCAGGTACTGATAAAGCAATTTGTTTTGGAGCTACAGTTGTATTACAAGCCACAGGGGCATTAGTGTATTCATGGGATAATGGAGTGCAGCAAGGTGTTCCATTTACTCCTCAGGTTGGATCAATTACATATACAGTAACAGGAATAGATGCCAATGGCTGTGAGAACAGTGATCAAGTTGTTGTGACAGTGAATGCATTGCCGCCGATTAGCGCGGGGGCAGATCAGGCTATTTGTGCGGGAGAATCGGTAACGTTGAGTGGTTCAGGTGGTGTTACTTATACATGGAATAACGGAGTTACGGATGGGGTTTCATTTATGCCTTCTTCAACAATGATATACACGTTAACCGGAACAGATTCCAATGGTTGTATTAATGCCGATCAGGTAAATGTTGTTGTGAATGCATTGCCCAATGTTAATGCAGGTTCAAATGTTGTAGCTTGTGAAAATGATAATATCATCCTTACAGCATCCGGAGCAAATACATATAGTTGGTCTGGTGGAGTTCAGAATGGACAATCTTTCTTTCCTCCTGTTGGGACAACAATTTATACAGTAAGTGGAACTACAGCTCAGGGTTGTGTTGGTCAAGATCAGCTGACCGTTACAATCAATCCGGCACCATTGGTAACTTTTACGATCGATCAGACATTAGGTTGTACTCCTTTCACGTCGACTTTAACAAATACAACTCCTAATTCAAGCAATTGCGTTTGGCAAATAACAAATGGATTTGTTTCAAGTAATTGCTCATCTGTGAGTGTAGAGTTTTTACAGGGTGGTTGTTTTGATGTTACTCTTACAACAACTGTAAATGGATGTACTGGAACCTTTACGGCTCCAAATTTTGTCTGTGCAGAGGAAACACCTAATGCATCGATTGCGGCAGTACCCAATACAGTCACAACAATGGATTCGGAAGTACAATTCATTAATAATACAATAGGAGCCGATAATTATGTGTGGGATTTTGGAGATAATACCTCGGAATCGCAAGAGTTTGAACCATCGCATATTTATCCAACAGAAGAAGAAGAGGCGTATAATGTAATGATGATCGCCTCATCTCCATTAGGATGCGTTGATACAGCATATACGTTTGTTCAGGTTATTGAAGAATTGATCTATTATGTTCCTAACTCATTTACGCCAGATGGAGATATATTTAACCAAACATGGCAGCCGATCTTTACTTCAGGATTTGATCCGTATGACTTTACTGTGCTTGTCTTTAATAGATGGGGAGAAATTGTTTGGGAATCACATGATCACAACGAAGCATGGGATGGAGGATATGGAACTGGTCAGAATTACCAAATGTGTCAGGATGGAACTTATACTTGGAGAATTGAATTCAAGACCCGTGTCAATGATGAACGAAAAGTCATCACAGGTCACGTTAGCCTGATCAGATAAAATGAAAAAAGACCGTTAAGCGGTCTTTTTCTTTTTTCTTCTGTTTAGTTCTTTCATAATAAGCGAAAGTTCTCTTCCGGTTTGTCCTGCGACAGAAGTGTTCTCATCGGCTCTCCTCAAAAGATATGGCATTACTTCTTTAATGGGACCATAAGGAACGTACTTCGCTACATTATAATTGAGGTGGGATAAATTATAACTGATGTGATCACTCATTCCCAGTAACTGGGCAAAAAATATCCTCTTGTTTGTTTTGTCGATTTGTTTTTTCTCGATCAATTGAGCAAGATGATTAGCGCTATTCTCATTATGCGATCCTGAACAGAGAGCACAAATATCAAGGTTATCGATAATGAGTTCTATAGCTTGGTCGAAATCACGATCGCAAGATGCTTTGTCCGGTTGAATAGGAGATGGATATCTTTTTTCAATTGCTCGATCCCTTTCTTTTTCCATATATGCACCTCGGACCAATTTGATACCGTAGTTAATACCTTCTGCCTTCGCAAGTCCAATAACCTTTTTGAGAAAATCTAATCGATCATGGCGATACATCTGAACTGTATTATACACGATTGGTTTTTTCTGGTTGTATTTTAGCATCATTTGAAAGGCAATCCTGTCAATTGTATCTTGGATCCAGGTCTCCTCAGCATCTATGAAGACCGGAACATCTGATTCAAATGCATGTTTACAGATTCTATTGATCCTCTCAACCACCTCATTATATTCTTTCGATTCTGATTCTGTCAACGACTCGATTCCAGCATTAGCAGCTTCCAGAATTCCAAATCTTGATATCCCTGTGACTTTAAAAACTGCAAATGGAATTGCCGGATTATTTTTACCCGCCTCGATGGTTTTGATGATCTCATTGGTAGTGGCCTCAAAGTCCTCCGCAGAAGTTTTTCCTTCTACTGAATAATCAAGGATGGTTCCTATATTAAAATCATTCAAATGCTTAATTGTAGAAGCGCAATCTAAAATGGATTCACCTCCGCAAAATTGCTTGAATATGGTTTTTTTAATAATTCCGTTTACAGGTAGATGAGTGGCGAATGCTACTTTAACCCCCAGTTTTCCGAATTTAACCATTGATTTACTGGCCACGACCTTAAATAGCCAGTACGCTCTGTTTAGATCTTTGTCGGACTTACTTTGAAATGCTATTTCCGTGTTTTCAAATGAAATCATGGCACTAAATTAATTTCTTTTCTTTCACTACGTTTCACTACCTTACATGTTTGTCTATTTTTGTTTAACACTTTCTTGGAAACCTGATGAAAAAGCTATCTTATAATCAAACACCCATTGAGATTGGACCAATTGTCTCTGGGAGTTTTGAGCAGTATTTGAATGAAAACTTCCCCAATTCAAAAAAGGTGGTGATCGTAGACGAGAATACCCATGATTTTTGCCTGGAATTTATGATCACTTCCTTTCCTGAGCTAACTGATGCTGAGATTATGCTGATCCCGAACGGTGAAGAGAATAAAGTCCTGGAAGTTTGTTATCAGATCTGGGAGGCCCTTCGGGAATACGAAATAACCAGAAATGACGTCGTTATCAACCTAGGAGGTGGTGTTATAACTGATATGGGTGGATTCATTGCATCTGTGTTTAAAAGGGGAGTACCATTTATTAATGTTCCTACTTCCTTGTTGGCTATGGTTGATGCTTCAATTGGAGGTAAAACCGGAATTGACCTGGGAGGTTATAAAAATTTGTTGGGAACCTTTACAAATCCTGAACGTATCTATGTAGATAGCTCTTTCTTGAGTACACTTCCTGAGGAAGAATTATGGAATGGTTATGCAGAAATGTTGAAACACGCATTAATTAGCAGCCGCTCACATTGGTCAGAGTTGGTCAAGGTGGTTGATGTTGAAGATCTCCTGAATGAAGAAATGATTGTAGCCTCTATGGAGGTTAAAATAGGATTCGTTGAGAAAGATCTATTAGAAAAGGATTGTAGAAAACTATTGAATTTCGGACACACAATCGGTCATGCAATTGAAGGATACCTATTAGATAAATCTCCGATTGGACATGGTCATGCAGTCGCATTGGGTTTATGGCTTGAATCTTTTATTTCGTTTAAACGAAATGTCTTAAGCACTGACGATTTTAAAGCCATAGAAAAAACGATTCTTGAAAAATTCAATATGGTATATCTTGATCCTGATCATTTCAACGAGTTAATCCAAATCGCTCGAAATGACAAAAAGAACAATGAAGGTTCTATAAAAGGAATTTTGATCAGATTGATAGGGGAATGTGAGATCGATTCGGTTTTTGAAGAAGCGGAGCTCGTGAGCAGCTTTAACTACATGAATGGCAAACTTTCATTGCTGAATTAGATTACCTGTTTCTTGAAATTAATTTATTAGCCAGTATCCCCATAGGGATGTATGCAAAAATCAAATCTGTAAGTTCGAACCATAATGGTGCGTCCAGACTTAATACCATGATCAGTCCTCCCAGGAAATTGAAAATTGAAATTCCGATCGCGAATTTAAATTTATTGTTGGCGGCAAGTATTGAAATTATCAAAGCTCCCACAAATGTGCCAATGGCATGAGCCAGGAAAGGCATGATAAAATGTTTTCCTTCAAAAAGGTGAATAGATGCATTAAGTCCTTCCATCGTTTTTACATCTGCTCCTTCGGGTGGAGGAATAATTGAACCTGAAATTGTAACAATTGCCATGTTTACTGCGCCTCCCGCAAAAATTGCAACTATGACGGCAAGAATATTTTTGATGATAGGATTCATAATTTTGGGTCAATTGAGTTGTTGGACTTAAAGCTAAGATAAAATTTACATCTAATACGGATAAAAAAAATCCCTCCAAATGGAGGGATTCAATTTTATTTAATGATGTTCATTTCGTTGACCAGGTGAGTAGCGCCGTAGCATTTATCGACCAACCATAGTACATATCGAATATCACAAACGATCGTACGCTGGATATTTGGTTCAAAATAGATGTCTCCTGACATTGCTTCCCAGTTCCCGTCAAAAGCAGTTCCGATCAGCTGACCTTTGGCGTTGATCACCGGCGAACCAGAGTTACCTCCAGTGATATCATTGTTTGTTAGGAAGTTAACAACAAGGTCTCCGTTTTTATCTGCGTATTGACCGTAATCTTTTTTCTGATAAAGTTCTTTGATTCTCGCGTCAACCACAAATTCTGGATTTGATGGATCTTCTTTTTGCATTACACCTTCCAAAGTGGTTGTGTAATGATAGGTAACTCCATCCTTAGGATCATATGGTAAAACATTTCCATAAGTTAATCTCATGGTAGAGTTTGCATTAGGATAGAAGATCTTGTTAGGCTGCATTTCTCTAACTCCTTTTACAAACAGTCTGTTTCCACGAGTCAATTTTTCTCCAGCTTCCTTTACAGCATCAGTTGATGTAGCGAGATTGTAAGCATCATCAAGATCTTTGATCAATTTTAACAAACCATCGTTCTCTAAAATCGAGAAATCATTTTTCGCAATGAATTCTTCGTATCTTTTTGCATCTGTGAATACAGAGTGATTTTTGATGTCCTCAATATAACCGCTTACTCCTTTAGCTCCAATTTCCTTAGTAAGACTTCCTTGCTGATCAGCAGGAACATCTCTTATGTACATTACGAGAACAGCCTCAAGCGTTTCAATTTCAATGTTCATGTTTCTTTCCTTGAATAGCTCTTCAGCTCTTCCAGCGGCCATTCCACGTAGCATTTTTGCACGATTCTCATTGCCTGCAGTTTCAGAATCAGCAGCCAGCTTATACAAATAGGCAATAAGGTTGATGTCTACCTGACGAACAAACTCTGATTGGTACACCTTGATGTAAACAATATTATTTGTTGCTTCGAACGAGTTTTTAATATCCGTCAAAACATTGTCGTATTCTGCCTTTCCTTTTGCATACTCTAAAAACTGGCTTTCAAGTGCTCTTTTCTTATCGGCAACTTTATTTGCTTTCAGCTGAGCTGTTTGTCCAATGAAGTATTTCCAATAATTCGCAACAGAAGCATATTTTGATGAATAATTTAAACGAACTGCCACATCCTGATCCATGTACTTTTTCATGATCTCCAGTTTCTTCGCACGAACATCAACAATTTTAGGTTGTTCAATTGCGATTGCCTGCTCAACACCGAATGAAGTAAGGTATCTGTTTGTTCTTCCAGGGAATCCCATTACCATAGCATAGTCATTTTCTTTAACTCCTTTAATAGAAACAGGTAGAGAGTGCTTTGGAGTATAAGGGATGTTTGTCTCAGCATAGTCAGCTGGTTTGTTATCTGTTCCAGAATAAATTCTGAACATTGAGAAATCCGCTGTATGTCTCGGCCACATCCAGTTATCAGTGTCTCCACCAAATTTACCTGCAGATTGTGGTGGTGTACCTACAAGGCGAACATCTTTGAATGTTTCTTTCACGAATAGATAGAATTCATTTCCATCGTAAAAATCACGAACGAATGCTTCGTAATGAGTACCATTTACAGCGTCTTTTTCAAGAATTGCAGAAATCTCTCTGATCTTCGCATTGCGCTGCTCTGTGGTCATGTCTGATTTCAATTCTTTCGCGATCGTTTCAGTAACATCTTCCATACGGATCATGAATGTTGCTGTCAAACCTGGAACTGCGATTTCATCCTTATTCGACTTTGCCCAAAATCCATTGTCTAGGTAATTGTGCTCTGGAGTTGAAGCGCCTGCAATTGCGTCGTATCCACAGTGATGGTTTGTCAATACCAAACCTTGTCCTGAGATTACTTCTCCTGTACAAAATCCACCGAAAGATATCACGGCGTCTTTTAAAGAGGATTTATTGATCGAATAAAGTTGCTCTTTGCTCAACTTTAATCCATGTTTTTTCATTTCCTTGTAGTTCCTGCCCAACATGAATGGCAGCCACATTCCTTCATCCGCTCTTACAAATCCGCTAAAAAGGATCACTGCAGATAAAAAGCTTACTTTGAAAATTTTCATTGTTCTTTTTTTGGTTTATTTTGAAGCGAGGTAAAAATACGTACTATTTCCTTCAGGTGGAGTACCGTTCAACGAGTAAAATCTATCGTTTATCTAAAAATTAATTCATCCGAGAATAACCAGGTGTCACTTCCTGCGCCAAGGTGCCATTCCGGACATTTACCAAAATTACGCGCGGTAACACGAATTTTCTTGACATTAATCGGTGAATCGAATTTTACTGTAAAGTCCTGATTTGTTGGTCCAACATATTCACTGAATGCAGGTATTTTAATGTTCTGATCCACTTTCTTGAACGTTGTTCCATCCTCTGAAATTTCCACTAGAACCTCGGAAGGGTAGAAGATCCATGATTTCATATCCTGCAAACAACTGATTCCTGCTTCGTTTATGACTCTCGCGTCACCAAAGGTGATCTCAGAAACAAGGTCCTGAGCCCAGTAACCCTGATAATCTCCAGTTCTAAATTCATTACCTCCTTCAACACCGTCAATCAATGCATTAGGCCCAGATGACGCATATTGGTGGTCATACTTTGATTTAAGGTCCAAGGTCACATTTTTATCCCTTTGAATGAATTCGGTCGAAACCCAAGGGCTATTAAATAGATATAAACCAGGCATTGCACCTTTTTCAGGAATAATGGTGTTTCTTCTGCTAATCTCTACTTTACAACTTTCATGAATTGCAAAAGGTGCTTTGTATTCATATATCTGAGTGGTATCTGTCGAGAATCGGTAAAAGAGATTGATTTTTTCATTGTTCAGCGATGGATGAGCACCAAGTTCAACCAGAATAGAATCGTCGAAAATACGTGTCTCATTCTTGATATATGGAATTGGAACTTTTACCTCCTGAATATTCTCTGATGAGTGACAAGTGCTTTTGAATTGAAAATAATCGACTGGATTTGGGCCCATGATTATCTCCCAGTTGCCACCATCCATGATGGTTCCATGATGGATCTGAGTTGATAGTTGTTTTTGTCCGTTAATTGAAAAAGACTGAATGTATTTATTCTTTGAAGAGTTGTTTTTTACCTTGATTGTAAGTTCTTTACCATTTTCAAATTGAATTTTTGCTTCATTCATTAGTGGTCGACCAATGTCGTACCAGGAGTGCCCTGGAGTGACTTGGTATATTCCTAATGCACTTAAGATGTACCATGAGGACATTTGTCCGCAATCTTCATTTCCGGATAATCCATCTGGATGAACAGAATACATTTCTTTGAAGATCTTATCGATGTAATATTGAGTTTTTTCCGGGTGATTGGTGTAATTGTAAAGGTACGCCATGTGATGGGAAGGTTCATTCCCGTGGGCATATTGTCCGATTAGTCCGGTAATATCCACTTGATGTCTTCCAGACAGCTCCATTTCGGTAGTAAACAATCGGTCAAGCCAGTTTTCGAGGGAGTCTTTTCCGCCCATTAACTCTGTTAAGACATCAATGGCATGAGGAGCATACGACGAGTATTGATAGCTATTTGCTTCTGTATAGTTGAAATTGACTTCAGTTGGATCGAAAGGCGAATACCACATAGCTCCCCTTCTGGCTCTCATAAATTTGGTTTCAGGATCGTAAAGATTGATGAAATTTAAAGAGCTTTTATAATACTTCTGATAGATGTCCATTTTTCCAAAAGCCGCTGCCATTTGGGCGATACAGAAGTCATCATAGGAATATTCAAGTGTTTTAGAAACGGATTCTGGTTCATCTCCGGATCCTATAAATCCCTGAGTCCTGAATACTTTTTTACCTAATTCATCCAATTCTGAGGTAGTGACCATTGCTGCAAGAGCTTTTTCTCCATCAAACCCTCGAATATTCTTGAGCCAAGCGTCTGCAATAACGGAAGCACTGTGATAGCCGATCATGCAATCGGTTTCATTGCCTGCCAACTCCCAAACTGGCAGATCACCGCTTTGTTCGAATTGCCTCAAGAAGGTGTTGATGAATTGGTTGGTTCTGTCTTGTTGGATCAATGTGTAAAGTGGATGGGTAGCTCGGTAAGTGTCCCACAAAGAAAAAACGGTGTATTGAGGGGAGTCGTCACTGATCTTGTGGATCTTATCATCACGTCCCCGGTATCTTCCGTCAACATCACTAAAAAGATTTGGTTGTAGAAAGGAGTGATACAATGCAGAATAGAAAATGATCATTGTATTTAGTTCAGCACTTTTAAAGTCGATCACCCCCAGTTCTTTGTCCCATTTCTTTACTGTTTGGGATCTAACGTGGTTAAAATCCCAGTCTGCAATTTCTGATTTTAAATTGTTTTTAGCGCCATCAATATCCACAGCAGACATTCCTACTTTAATTTTGATCTGCTCTGTATCTTCTTTAAATGTCAAAAGGAGCTTATGTTGACCGTTTTTGGTGAATAGTTTGGATTTCTGAAATGGGGTAGACGTTTCAAGATGGAAATAGAATTGCTGATTTGTTGCCCACGCATGAGAGATTCTTGAACCTGATACGGTTCGCTTATCCTTACCAACAATAATTGAATGTCCCAATAATTTGTCGCGATGATCAAGATCGATGAGAATGAATTTTTTGCCTTTTTCTTTTAAGAAAGTGTATTCGTGCATTCCGGCCCTTTCGGTTACCGTCATTCTGCAAAGAATTTCCTGATCCAAAAGTTTTACTTCGTAATATCCCGGTAAAGCATTTTCTTGCTCATGTGAAAAACGATCACCATAGCCTTTTTGAGGATTCAAATAACCTGGTTCGATCTTAGGTGCTCCATGCTGAGGAACAATTAGTAGGTCACAGTAATCAGGAACTCCTGTACCACTTAAATGGGTATGACTAAAGCCATAAATAATAGAGTCTGAATGATGATAACCAGAACATCCGTCCCAGCCATCGTGTCTGGTATCTGGACTTAATTGCATCATTCCAAAAGGAGCAGCAGCGCCTGGGTAAGTATGGCCATGACCTCCTGTTCCTATAAAAGGATCGACATAAAGGCTCTTGGATGTAAAGAATTCGTCGCTATTGATCCTGTTATCGATATAATTCTTCCGAATTTCCTGTGATTTTCGAAGTTCGTCTACCGATTTGTCTTGCCCGAAGACTGAAAAAGCGTACAGGAAGATAACTGCAATATTTAATCGCATGTTAGATCAGTTTGTCCAATTGAGAAAAGATGAGAGATGCCGCACCTAGCACGGCTGCGTTACTATCGTGTAAGGAAGAAATACGGATTTCTACTTTATTCTTGTATATAACCAGCATATTTTCTTCCATATAGACTTTTACTTTAGAAGCGAAATCCGGTCCACTTTGGGCAATTCCACCAAATAGTACATAAGCCTTTGGACTTGAGAAACATGCATAATCAGCAAGTGCGCTTCCCAGAATCCTTGCGGTGTAATCGATGATCTCAGCTGCAAAAAGGTCCCCTTTCAGAGATGCGTCAAAAACATCCTTTGCAGTAGGATTTTCTTTTTGAATAATGGATGATAATGCTTTATTGTCTGAATCGAGAAGTTGAATACTTCTTACAACTCCGGTTGATGAGGCATAGGTTTCGAGACAGCCTTTTCTTTTACAGCCACAAGGTCTTCCATCTGGAATAACTCTAATATGACCGTATTCTCCTGCAAAACCATCATGACCATAGACAAGTCTGCCATCCACAACAACTCCAGAACCTACACCAGTACCTAATGTTATTGTGACAAAATCTTTAAGATCTCTTGCATTTCCAAAAATCATTTCGCCCATTGCAGCTGCGTTAGCATCGTTGGTAAGCAGGGTAGGCTTGTGAAATTTGTCTCTGAACATATTTGCCAGAGGAATAATTCCTTTCCATTTTAAGTTAGGAGCAAATTCAATGGTGCCATTGAAGTAGTTGCCATTTGGAGCTCCGATTCCAATTCCGACAATGAAGTTCATTTGTTCCTGGATCTTGGGATCGTTGTAAATAAAATCAACCAAGTCTGAGGCCTCATTGAAATTTGAGGTTGGAACATCATTTTCATAAACAACCTTTCCATCATTCTTTACAATTCCATATTCTGTGGATGTACCTCCAATGTCTATTCCAAGACTATAATTAATATTCATAAAAGTGCTAACAATTTAAGTTCCAATCATTAAGGAATTCTTTCAGAAATTCTTCCATGAACTTATGTCGATGTTCTCCGATTTTCCTTGCAGTAGGTGTCCTTAACCGATTTTTTAAAAGTAATAATTTTTCATGGAAATGATTGATGGTGTGGCTTTTTGAATTCGCGTAACTTTCAAATTTTTCATGAAACTCAGATGAGATCGAAGGTTCGTATATTGGTCTGTTCTTATGACCACCATATGCAAATGCACGAGCTATTCCAATAGCACCAATTGCGTCGAGACGATCGGCATCCCTTACAATACTGAGTTCTATAGATCCGTCAGTGTCTTCTAGTCCGGCTCCTTTGAATGAAACAGCATCTACAATAGCAATTACTTTTTCCATTCGTTCAGATGGATAATCGATGGATTCGAGTATCTCTTTAGAGGCTCGACCGTTGTCATTTAAGACTCCTCCGTTTAATTTATGATCAGAAATATCATGAAGTAATGCAGCTATTTCTACAATTTCTTTGTCACCACCCTCATTTTCCTGAATGAGAAGAGCCATGTTTCTCACACGATCAATATGATGCCAGTCATGGCCTGTTGGGTCTTCTGAAAAATGACCTTTAACAATGGTTTCTATTTTCTTAGAAAAATTCAATCTTTGGTTTCTACTAGTTCAAAAATCAGGATTCTTCCATTAGGAATAGTAGCGTACAAATATTTGTCATCTGATGTCATGGAGAAAAAATTACCATGTGCAAACGGAATCCATTCACGTCCCATGTCGAATGAGATATCAATTCCATTAGTTCCACAAGCGTACAAAACATCACTGTTATGGTGTACGCAAGATCTGTACCCGCGAGGTTGTTTTTCAGCATTGATCCAGAATTCACCACCGTCATCCGTGAAAAATGCTGTGTTTAGGTTTAGATCAGGATTAGCAAAATCTCCTCCGACAATGACTCCATTTAGAGAGTCCTTCATGAAAATGGAAAAAGCACCACTGGTTAGGCTTGTCAAATAAGGAAGTGATGTTTGTTTCCAGGTTTGGCCTTTATCATGGGTCATAAAAAATCTGCTTTTTTTACCTCCACTCACAAAAACAAAGGTAGAATCATTGAGTACTTGAACATTTGTGCCACTTGCAGCAAATCCAGCTTCTCCTTCCATTGCTTCGATCTTCCCCTCACAAGCAAGCCAAGTCTGACCACCATCTTCGCTATAAGAAAGCGTAAAAATGTTCTTTCTCGGATCTCCCATTACAAAGCCTGTCCTCCCTTCAAAGTCAATTCCGTCCAGAAAAACAGAATGCCAGATGTTTCCACTTGGTATGATGTAATCAAGGAATTGGGTATTATCGAGAATCGCCAAAACACCATAAGAACCACTTTGCATTCCGATGAGTGTATCTCCAACGATCTCCAGATCACGCATTTCCTCAAACTTTTTATTTTCCATTAAATTCACGGATAATCCAGATTGAAGGTCAATCCTGTAAAGACTTCCATTGGAATTAGCGGCATAGAGAAATCCATCCTTGACTTTTATACTTCTGGAGTAGCATTTATCTGACGTGTACTGAATCGTATCAGCGGTTTTATTTTTTCTGGTGTATTTGTTTTCCTGAGCATTCAGAAAGTTAAAAGCCAGCAATGATAGACTAACGATTAGCCAGTTGTTTAAATTTCTCATACTGTTCTTGTCTTAGTTTATCCATGTCTGTCGGGAGATCCCTTTTCCATCTTTTGTGTGACCAGATCCATTGTTCCGGTTTTTCAATGATAGCCGTCTCTAACATTTTAATGTGTTCTTCAGTAATCTCGCCCCATTTGGTTTTTATGGGATCATCACATATCAATTTGAGTTCCATTTCATAGTGTCCACGTTTTACTTTTCGAATTATGAATCCAACGACAGCCATGTTGTACTTGATTGCCATGTATTCAGGGCCATATAGGATAGCCGATTGCTGATTCAAGAAATTCATCCAATAGCTTTTATTGGAGTCCCCAGGAGATTGATCTGCAAGGGTTAGAATTGCAATTGGCTCATCTGATTCCTCGATAGCTTCCTTGAAATTCCCCGAATGGATCACTTTCATTCCAAATCGTTGGCGCAAAGAATTTATCTTTTTATCCCAGAATTTGCTGCTCATTGGCATTCCTATACCATACGCTTTGTGAGGGAACAAAAAGGATTGTGAAGTGATCAGCCATTCCCAATTGTTGTAATGACCTGATACGAGAATTACGCTTTTGTTTTTTGCGTACAATTCTTGCATTAGTTCAGGGTTCTTCGCAGTGAACCTTCTCTTCAATTCACGTTTTGAAATACTAAGGTTTTTAATTCCTTCAATTAAAATATCCGAAAAGTGTCTGTAAAATCTTCTTTTTAATTTAAGAATTTCAGTAGGTGTTAATCCTGGGAATGACCTTTTCAAATTCCCATCGATGATCTTTTTTCGGTATGGAAAAACAGTAATAAGGATCAAATAAAACAAGTCTGCCAATAGGTATGAGAATCCCATTGGTAAGTAGGAGAGGGGTAAAACAAATATGTAGAATGCAAGAGCCGCCATGTTAATATTTATCCTTCCACAATTGCTTGATTATGTCTTCGATCTCTTTTTCTTTCTTACTGCTTCCCGGTTGAAAGAATTTCATGGAAGAAATTGCTTCCGGCATAAATTCCTGATAGGCGAAATTTCCTGGATGATCGTGAGAGTATAGATAGCCTTCGCCATATCCAAGTTCTTTCATAAGTGCTGTCGGAGCATTTCGAAGCGGTAATGGAACGGGTAAATTACCACTCTTTCTAACTTCGGACTGTGCGTTATTTATTGCCGTATAAGCTCCGTTCCCTTTTGGTGAAGAAGCCAAGTAGATCGTGCATTGAGCCAAAATTATACGAGATTCGGGCCATCCGATCACCTGTACAGCTTGGAAACAGTTGTTTGCCATTAGCAATGCGTTGGGATTTGCCAGGCCTATGTCTTCAGAGGCCGATATGATCAGTCTTCTGGCAATGAACTTTGGATCTTCTCCGCCTTCTACCATTCTTGCAAGCCAGTAAACGGCTGCATTAGGGTCACTTCCGCGAATACTTTTAATAAATGCTGAGATGATGTCGTAATGCTGCTCACCGTCCTTATCATACATTGCAAGACTTTGCTGGGCAGTCTCCTGAACGATCTTATTATTGATCGTTATTTCATTTTGGGTCCCGAATGTCCCAATAATGATCTCAAAAACATTTAATAATTTCCGAGCATCCCCACCTGATATAGCCAGAAGGCCATCCGTTTCTTCCAGTTTGATGTTCTTTTGCTTTAAGTAAGCATCTTCATTTATCGCTTTGTTCAGTAAATGAAGTAGGTCATCTTTTGTGTGATGCCTTAGTGTATAGACTTGACACCTCGAAAGTAAAGCTGAAATAACCTCAAAGGAAGGGTTCTCAGTTGTAGCTCCGATCAAGGTGATTATGCCTTTCTCGACAGCCGCCAATAAAGAATCTTGCTGTGATTTGGAGAAACGATGGATTTCATCAATAAACAAGATCGCTCCGCTTTGAGTAAACATACCACCTTGCTCAACTCTTTGAATGATCTCCCTTACGTCTTTGACACCGGAAGAAATAGCTGATAGGGTATAGAAAGGTCTCTTGAGTTGAGTCGCTATCAGATTGGCAAGTGTAGTTTTTCCTACTCCTGGAGGTCCCCAGAAGATCATGGAAGGGATCATCCCTGAATCAAGGGCTCTTCGTAAGGGGGCATTTTTTTCAAGCAGGTGTTCTTGACCGATATACTCGTCTAGATTTTTAGGACGCATCCTTTCTGCAAGTGGTACCTGAAAACTCATGCTCAATTTATTTTATCCCAAAAATAAATTGATTTACAGGGCAAATGAACCTCGAATGGAAGGAGTTATTAACGAAGAACTTAACGATTTTAAAGTTTGTCTCCGGAAAGACTGTGAGTATATCCTGAATTTCCTACTAGAGGTTCGCAAACATTTTCATCATATGAAAAGCCAATGTGGCTATCATTGATGTTGCCCACTTTTTTATTGCACAAGGTAAGAACACCGTTTTTATCAACTCCAAGCGTTTTATCAGTGCCGTCAACCCAGCTCACCCTTATTTCCCCTTTACTTCCATAATCTATTGAGCCGCTATAAAAAATCGAGGTATCTATCAGTGTTCCTCCTTGAAAATAATGGTATGAATAAGTGAAGGTATAATCTCCAATATATTTATTGCGACGGTCAAATAACCTCTTTTTACATCCCGGAAGTAAAATGAATAAAGCAGAAAAAATAAGTAGAACAAAATGAGTTTTTTTCGTTTTGGATGATTGTCAATTATCGTTTGGATTGATCGGAAAATTAGAAATAGTTTTAAAGCGCTTTCCTTGTTTGGATAGAAAAGATTTCCACAAATCATCATCAGTGGTCCTCATGATCTCAGCATTTGAAACGTTATCTGCAACGATCCATGAGTTTTCTTTGATCTCACTATTTAATTGATCTTGAGACCATCCGGAATATCCAAGAAAGAACCTTGCCTTCGTTGCACCGATAATTGGGTCTTTTTTAATTTCTTCAAGAAGGTAATCGTATCTGCCTCCAAAAAATAAGCCGTCACGAATTTCAAGCGAATCTTTCAAGTCACTAAAAGTGTGGATAAAAAATAAATTCTGGGTGTCAACAGGTCCACCAATACTGATCCTTGCTTTTATATCTGGAAAAGTCGTCTCCAACTGGTGTAAGTCAATATCAACATAGTTATTGAGTACTAGTCCGAAACTTCCTTCATCATCATGGTTGCATAGAAGGATCACTGATCTTCTGAAATAATCCTCATC
>Ga0070743_10000309_pt1 | contig 19248 bp, 33 predicted proteins | sample ColrivemetaGS697_FD_70187 | JGI IMG/M metagenome (GOLD analysis project Ga0070743, IMG submission 70187) | Estuarine microbial communities from the Columbia River estuary, USA - metaG S.697 | ecosystem: Environmental > Aquatic > Marine > Intertidal zone > Estuary | place: USA: Columbia River... | reverse complement strand
AATGAATATTTTCTTATCAGCTCTCTTATTATGGTTGAATATCTTTTCAATCATACGAGTGTAAGTATCACTATCTCCACAAAGACTAAATAGTTGAGGATATTTATACGACTTATCTAAGAACTCGTTTATCTCAAAACCTTTACCCTCATACTTCTTTAGTACAGATACCATAGTTCTAATAAAGATAGTATGGTCATATCTAAATGAATTGTTGATGTTAGAAACATTACCAAGTTCCATTATAAACTCAGCCCAACGTACACCTCTATTGAATGACGTTACTTTAAATGTTCCCTCTTTAACAGACTTCATAGTTTTACTTCCGTTTTGTAGAAAGTATATAGAGTTAGATAACGCAATCTTAGGAAACATAGTACGAAACTCCATTAACTTCTTGTAGTGTTTATTACCACCTTTAGAGTAATGTTCTATGTAGTTCTTCATAGCCCAAGATTTATTATTACGATTCATTTGAACCATTTCCTTTTCTCCATAGTTGTTGGCCATAAGGTAGTAGATACCTTTACCCGCAATCTTAGCAGCCTCTAAACGATGTTCTCCGTCTATTACTTGTTTCCTTTTGTTAACCGTAATCGGTACTAACAATAAACCCTCATTTGCCATCGACTTAGCGATGTCCTTTACTCTCGACATATCCAAATTTCTATTGGTGGTTGTCGGTCTAAACATTTCAACATCTGTAGTATACAGTACTGTGTGTTCCTTAGTTCTACTCATAATAAAAGTTGTTCGGTATTATCTCCCCGTCCTCGGTTTTAGTTATTGATTGAGTACAAACATACATATACTTTATTTAATATCCAAATATAATTGTAAATACTTTTTACTATTCCGCCAAATAGATTTTAAAATGAAGAGATATGTGACTCGAGTTATGATCAGGATCCTGATGGTGAATCAGACTTTGATTGGCACCACACCCTCAGATCACAGACGACAGTGGGACCTGTTGTATTTTATTTGGCACCCTCCCCACTATGTAGGGGTATGGGGGGACCCCCCTGCAGGACCCCCTCCCGTATCCCCCCTTAATATAGGGTATTTTGGGTATCTGTACAGGGGGGTCAATGTCGTCAGAGAAATTTTTCCAGAAAAAAACCCTAAAAGTGACTTTTTTGGTAAAAACCCATTTGAAAATTTTCCAGAATTTTTCCTAAAAATCGAAAAAGACCTTTAATTTCGGGGGGTATTTATATGGAAAGATTATATGAAGATCTATAACATAACCAAAGAGGAGAGAGATAGGATTTCGGGGATACATTCAATTAACGAATCTTCCTCAAGGGAGAATGCATGGAAGAACCTTATAGAGATTATCAACTACAGGAGTTCATATATCGGGGACCTCTTAGATGAATTCAAATTAAATAAGATTACCAATACGGGGGTAGTCGTTGACCACACTAAAAGGTTTATGATTGATCGTCTTAAGAATGGGTATTTCAATAAGATTACCGTAGATGGTTCAGGTGGTGGTGACTTTGCAATAGAAGTTTCAAACTTCATCATAAAGGAAGTCACTAATATTATCAATAACCTTAGTGGTTTCTATTTTCTTACCCTCAATGAGAAAGACGTAGATAATACCTTATCCAAGGTCAACTTCGATTATATATTTGAATCACTAATGGGTACCTTCAACTATGGGGACATTATAGTGGGGGATAATATAGATCCATACATCGATAAGGGTATTCGTTTCGATACCGAGTTCCGTACAAAGTTTATGACCCTTACTCCCAAGATCAAAAACACAATTGTAACCACCATCAAGGGTAGACTCTAATATTTGTTTTTTTAATTTGTTTTTCGTATATTTTGTAAAAACAAAGTATTATGGCAAACAATATGAGAAGTTTCATTGAGGTAAAGGGCAATGAAGATGTTATCAAAATGGTCGATCAAAGAATTGACCGTGTAGAAGAACTCTCCAAGGATAAAGAGTTCGATAACGGTAATGGTGTACGTGCGTTCGCCGCGGCATTCTACGATACGGTTAATGTTTCTACGGACGGTAAGTCAGTAATGAATGATTGGTCGTTAGATAATTTGGGTTCTAAATGGACAACCCTATATGATGTACAAGGTGAAGGATCATTCTCGATCGAGTCCGCATGGTACCCACCTAAAGAGTTCTTTATTCATCTATACAAATTATGTCTTGAGGTGGATCCTGATGTGGTCATTGAAGTAACCTATGAAGATGAGGCATATAGTCCCATTGGTGCATTTGTCCTTTCTAAGGACGTTGATGGGACACCATGTATTTGGAACGAAGAGGACCACGATATGGAAGATCCTACATCAGACATGGATTGGGATGATGAAGACTATGAACAAACTCAGAGTGATTTTATGGACAGTATCTATGATCGTACACAAGAGTTGTTACAGGATTGTAGAACTTATGTATTAAGTGACGGGGAACCCGTTGTAGAAATGGGAGAAGATGAGTGAGAAAATATACGTAAGAAAGTGTGAGAGATATACCATATGGGAATCCTCTAAACCTGTTGAAGTGGATGTTGAGAAACTTCGAAAGTGTGAACCACCATATGATGGTGATTCACCTGAAGAACTTTTAACATACCTAAATGATCATGTCTTTAACAATTATGATTGGTCAGAGACCAATGGTGAAGTTTATGGTGAAGATCAGTCATATGATCTAACTTTTGATGATGTTGAGACTGAGGTATATTCTGATACTCGTGAGAAATATGCGGAGGATTGGTTGGATGTGGGAGTTCCGAACGATGAGTGGAGAAAGATGGGTGGTTTCGAAGTATTCGCCTCTACGGTAGAATAGGAATCATCCCCCGCGAAAACGACCTAACGGTAAACTAAGACCCCTTCGGGGGTTTTTTTACGCCGAATGGCAACTCGTGACCCTTCGGGGAAAAAATAAAATACTTATAAGAATAACAACATACCATGGGTTTTAATAAATGTATCCTCCCCCCGATTAAAGAACTTAAACAGATCCTTAAAGATGTGGGTGAAATTGAGTTTATTAAAAGATATCAGAAGTGTGATGCCATTATGGGTGAAACCGAATCCATGGACTTTCTATATGGGTATCTTAAAAATACCTAAATCGACATACTTATTTCTAAACTTATATTATGCCGAATTCAAATACCCAAAAGAAACATTTTCCTAAAAGAAGATCATCCGTATTGAAAAACGTTAAAAGACTTCAGGAAAACAACAAGGTTATTAAGAAATTGATGTCGGAACTTTAGTTCTCGTCCCTTTCTAATTTCCACACCTCATCCATTGTTAGGATATCCTTAAGTGAGGAATACTTCTCATGTAGGTTGAATGACCTTGCATAAAGTATAGTCTTGATCGCTTGATCCTCGACAATCATAAATAATGTATCACCCATACTACCCGTTTCAGGATCTTCGATGTATAATGAAGAAGTACCCATGATAGTGGCTCGGTAGACTCTTAAAGTTTCCTCCCTATCCTTGAACTCCATATCTGTGGGATCGATATCAAATTTGTGAATGATAATACCATACTCACCATTTTCGGGCATCTTTGCTCTCTCAGCATCCGCAATATCAGACATGATTCTATTCTTTGTACGTTCATCAAGTATGTATGATCCCACGACCTCTTTACTGAACCCACCCTTTTGTGGTGTGGCCAAAACAACAGGGAAACTCTTGGTTGAATAAAATCTTTTAAGTATTCTGTCCGCATAATGGTGTGTGGACATTAATTCATTTAATTCCACATACTCTCTGAGTTTTCTTCTTATCAATTCTTTCATAACAAAACTATATACAATAAATACATTCTAAAGTCGTATTCCTCATTACGATATATTTATATAGAAAACAAAAATATATTAACATGAAAAAAATTGTTTTATCCGAAGATCAACTCAATAGACTCGTTTTGAATGAAGGTTATTTCGACAGTATTGAAAACGTATATAATCTTGCAAGTAGCAACGTGAACGTCGGTCTACACCCCGCAGCTAATCTTCCATACGAAGAACTTTGTGACCAAATATATACGGCACTTAAGGGTTTGGGTACTGATGAGGATTCGTTATTAAGCGTCCTACAACAAGTTCCCGATTTACCATCATTACGTAAGTTAATCAACACATTCGCTAGTGAACGTCCGGGTGAAACTTTATTAGATTGGATCGATAGTGATATTGATGGGGATAGTAATTGGGCTAAATTTTGGCCAGCATTTCGACAAATGAAATCGACAAGTGAGAAAAATGGACATTTGGTAGAACCCGTTAAAAAGGCGAATGAGATGGATATGGCAACTATTGGAGATATAAAAAGAGCGTTCCCATGTATTGAGGACACACCTGGTTTTGATATTCAAAGAACCGATTCATCAAGGGGAATAGTCTACTTTAAAGCCGAGTCTGGTTCCTACGGTATCAATAAAACAGGTTCTTTATGGAAGTTCGATGATCAAAATAAAAAGTTTGTCCCACAACAAAATAAAGTATCGTGTCCTGTAACCGCAGATACTGCGAATATTAACGAAGGACTAAGTGGTTTAACTGAGCAATCTGACACTAATTGGGTTACATCATTCCAACAACAATTATCGGACGCAGGTTACGGTGCGGATTTAGGATCCGCGGGTATTGACGGTAAATTAGGTCCTAAGACCGCTACCGCAGCATATAAACTATTAGTTGCTAAAGGGATTATTAAATCATCGTCGGAGGTTACACCTAAAGAAGATGGTACCGAACCTAAACAAGATGGTACACAACCTCAACAAGACATAAATACAAATCCTGTACAAAACTCACCGGGTAATGGTGGTTTACAAGGTTTGTCAGAATCGATAAATCATTTTAGAAGATTAATTAAATAATATGAAAGTAACAACAGTATTTAAAGACGAACAAGACCTTAAGAAAGAAGTTGAACAACACCTTTCGGAAGAAAAAGAAACATGTGGATGCGGTTGTGAAATCGGTAAGTGTGAATGTGGACCTGAATGTACTAAATGTGATTGTGGTAAAGAGAAAGAAGCCACTGAGGATTGGGACCCAACGGGTAGTGTTGGTGTAAGTGGTGTGGCACAAGATGTTGCTCGTCATGGATCTAACACCTTATGGGAACAGGAAACAAAAAATAATATCTTAAAAAATTTCAAAAGATTTTTATAATGAAAAAATTAGTTATATCAGAAGAACAATACAAAAGGTTGTTCACCAAAACACAATTAAACGAACAAGATTCGTGGATGAACATGGACGACGAAGAGAAAAGGGAATACCTACAACAATTTACGTCCGACGCAGATAAGATTGAACAATTGATTAGAAGTACTGAGGATCCAACCGCAGAATTCGAAGGTCATGAGGATCAAGGAGTTGCAGGTGATATCACTGTAGAGAGATCGACGGATGATATTTTAAACGACATGGATGGTGGTCTTGAGGAATTGAAGAGATCTATCGACATCATTAAATCTAGAATGTAAAAACAATAGGATATGCAAACAGCGGCAACAGCAAGAACTAACACGAATACGGTAAGAGGATCGTTATCATATGTGGATACATTAATATCTAACGCAACTGCGGAAGGTAAAGATCACATAATGGTAGAATCTAATTTAGTTGACGACACAATGGTGTCAACATTAAGAACCAATGGTTACACGGTAACGTCAATCAATGGGACTATGAGTACATACTTACGATATAAAGTGAGTTGGTAATAAAAAGGGGTCGAATTCGACCCTTTTTTTATATATAAACAATATGGGAACGATAATAACTTTTCTAACCTTCGGATGTAGTGTGGCCTACCTCATATATTACATTTACAACGGACCCAAACGATGTAAATGTGGAACATGTAACTGTTCAGGGATTAACAAACTACGTTAATCCAACGATACCACAGTATCTTCATCATCAACACTAACGACATGGTATCCATTAGTCGTTAATTTCTCCATTAATCTACTATAATTTTCACCCACTACGGTATTCGTACCCTCCATGTGTTTGTGTTCGAATTTAATTGTTTTTGGTTTCAGTAAATTAAAGTCTAACGGGAAAAGTATATGGAAATCATTCCCTTCAGTATCGATTACTAAATAATCTAACTCGGTAATTTGATTATTAAGGATAATTTGATTAATCGTGTGACATTCCACACTAATTTCTTCCACATCCACTTTAATATAATGATCCTCCACGTGTTTTGGGTGTATAGATGTCAACATATCCACAAAATGTGGTAATTCCTTTTCAATATAGTAAGGTTCATTGAAAGTGTGTAAACCAATCAACGGTTTGTAAAGTGTTATGTGTCCGTTCTCAGACCCAACGGCGTGGTTTAGGAAGACAAACTCGTTATTCGGGTACACTCGGTTGAAATTACTCACCAAAACGTCGTATAACTCCTTAATGGGTTCCACAAAAAGACATTTACTCCGATTATTTATCTTGTTTAAGACAAATTGATTATTATTTGTCCACCCAATATGGGCCCCTATCTGTAAAACGTTATATTCCATATGATATAAATAATCTTATATTAAAAAACCCCCTTTCGGGGGTTTAACATTAACAATAAATAAACTATCGTAAATTATTATAGGTAAAACCCAATGATAATGGTTAAAAAGGCCACAATCTCGATCCACCACGTGGAATTCTCGACTTTTAAGACTTTTAACAAGATCGTAGAGATTAACCATACGATTAATGGGATCCAAACCCCATTTTCATAACCAATACCGACCAATGCAAGTATAATACCGACAGCGGCACCCGTATAATGAACAATGTTAGTGTGTGCACCTGTTGATTTGAACATGGTTGCAGCACCTACAAAGGTTAACCCCGATCCTGACAAGAAAAATAAGGGTGTTTCACCCGTTCCTTGAAACAACATCGCGATACCTAAAGACCAACAGAACAAAGTGAATAGTGGTTTTTGGTTATTTGGTAATTCATACCACGAATCTGAGATCGATGGTAGTGGTTTCTTGAATGTGTAGAGTAAGAACCCAACATAAATCACGAAAACCGATAATTGAAATAGTGTAATCATAACTTTTATTTTTATTTTTATAATATAATTGATATATTTGTCTATGTAAACACTTAAATTCGTGATATGATACACATTTTCGGTGATTCCTTCAGTAAAACTACTTGGCCCGACATTGTGACAACAAAAATTGGGGTAGAACACCGTAATTATGCGGTTGTGGGGGAAACCAACCTCTTTATACTCAAAACACTCATAGAAAACCTCCAAAATATCGAAAAGGGGGATACCATCATCATTCAAACATCAGGTCAGGGTCGTTTGAACGTTAGAAATCAGATAATCTACGGTGATCAGATATACTATGGTTTAAAAAGATACCCTGAGAAGGGTTTTACTCACTCTGAGTGTGATATAATACAAAAGTGGTATACGACCTTCTATTTACCTGAGATCGTCCAACAGGACCCTTATATTGACTCCATAATCCATCTTGCAAACCATTTATCTAAGGAATTTAAGGTTATTCTGTGGAATTTAACCGCGTTAGGGTTCGAGGGTACTCAAAATATAAACGATAATGTTCGAACATCGCCCAAAATACCAAAATCCAGTCTATGGTTAGACCTTTCAGAAGATGGAAAAAAGGGGTGGGTTCAGATAATGATGGAAAGAGGTCTTGGTTGTTCCGATGTAGATCCACACCCAACAGTAAAGGGTGATGAACTCATTGCAAGTGAGATAATTAAGAAATTGTAGTTTATTCTTTGTTTTTTAAAAAGTTTTACGTAACTTTGTGTTAACAATTCCATAACATTGGATATTTATAAAGAGGTGGTCACACCATAACTGTATTAAAAGAAGGAAATATGAAAAAACTATTTTTTATCTCACTTATGTTCATAGGAGTGAACGCATTCGCTCAAGAATACAGAGAAGAAACTCAAAGTATTACCCCCACTTACATTCAAGTTGATGAAACCCTTTATCAGGTTATCATTAAAAATGATGGTGTGGTACAACAAACAGGATATTACGAATCAAATGGAAATGATTTGGTTAAGACGGGTATCTGGAAGATGTTTAGTTCAAAAGGTAGAGTTATTACTACCGCAGAATTTAAAGACAATAAACTAGTTTGGATTAAATCGAATGACGTTAAATACACCTATCAGGATATTGAGGTCAAGAGATTAAGAAATAAGGTTAGACATTTGGAACAACAATTATATGTTGTTGGAACGAATTAATTTAAAGAAACCCTCATCGAGGGTTTTTTTTATTCCCCTTTAGTTGCGTATTTGACACCCATTATTGTACCAATGATACTAAATGAATTGGTCAATAAAATACCGAATAGGTTTGACCATGTAGTCTCGACAATTGCGGAATCCTTCCCACTAACTAATGTGTATGAAAATAATGCGGTGGTTAGTAAACCGACACCGATTATGACATAGAGAGCCACCTTAACAATCTTACTCATTAATTCGAATTGAGTTCGTTTCTGTAGACTATCTAAATCCTCTAACGCACCATCCCGTAATTTTTCCGCATCCAATTTAAGGATCTCAGCATTTCTTCTCGCCTCCTCAGTTGTGTGTAATGATTCTTTTAATTCTTTATTGATCCTCTCGTTTTCTTTGTTGAGGGCAACTAACTCATTGTTTTGGATCTGAACTTGTTTAGTTATTTCTAAACGTTTTCTACGTGACCCGTTGTCCCTAACTTTACAATCATTTAAGTATTGTTTGAAATCATTATCATCATCATCTGCAACAATTAATTTTATAATGTTACCCTCAAGAAAAACTTTCTTTTCCTTGGATAACTTTATAAGTGAGTCTCTATCTAATTTCGATAATTTCATTGGTCGATCTTATTTATAGATCTTGAACGACGCAGTTTTGTTTTTGTATCTTTCGTAATCTTTTTTGAATTCTTCTAAACGTGGTTCGATGTCATCGGATTTAATAATCCAAAACTGTGCACCAACCTCTTTAGCTTTCTCAATCTCCAGTTCATCTTGAGATGAGGATATGATACCAATCACGACACCATTCCCATATTCGTTATTAATTTTTCTGATCATCTCAATCCCATCAAAGGAAGAACCTATGATATTCAAATCAACAAATACACATTCGGGACGTTCGTGGTTCGGATCATCAGGAAACCATTTTTTAAATAATTTATCTGCCTCGTCGGAAGAATCGAGGGCTTCAATCGATAATGCCATGTCTAACAAAGAACATGCATCTTCAAATACTAAATGAAACAGATTTTCATCATCAATCAACATTAGTGTATCTATCATGGTTTTTCTACTATATACTTATTTTTATTTTGGTCCCTGTGTTTGTCTTTTCGGCTTCTACTCGGAATTTGTGTTCTTTTAAGATCTCAATACAGATGTTCAATCCTAATCCGGTTCCTCCCTCTTTTTGGCCTTCCTTCCTTACATATGGCTTTGATAATTCGATAAATTCCTCATTGGTGATTCCTCTACCGTTGTCTTCTATAATTATACAGTTATTGTGTTGTTGATCGGTTTCAAAGTAAATTTTTACCCATTTTGTTGGTGAGTCATTATATTTTAATCCGTTCCTAATTAAATTGTCTACCGCGGTACAGAATAATGGTTCATTAATTAGTAATTTTTTTGGTAGATTATCGTCTAAGATTACTTGATTAGAGTATGCGGTTAATCTAAGATATTCGGAAAGTGATGACTTAACGTCTGTCTCAGCCCTACCCATTTGGGCGTTTTGTTTAACTAAATTTGTGAATTCATAAACCCCCTCATATACCTTTCTTGAGTGGGATAAACCATCCTCAATGAGTTTGAGTGGTCCCGATATCTTTAACTCATCAATTTGTTCATCACTTAATCTACGTTTGAGTGACTTAATCCCTCTTGGGAGGTATGTGTTAATGCCCGAATGCATGTCATGTCTAATAATCTTCGCAGCGTGCTCTAAGTAAATGTTTTTCTGAGTAAGTTCGGCCGATGACTTAACAATCTCGGTAACATCTTGGCGAATGGAACTATACCCTGTACGATCCCCTTTGTAATCGAAACTCGCCTTAATGAATGTATCCACATAATAAAGTTCACCATCCTTTCTTTTATTGGTTACCACATCATTCCACACACCACCCTGATTAACTTTCTCATACATCTTACCCCAATAACCGGGTTCTTGTAAATCCGAATTCACCAATATATGGTCCTTACCTAAAACTTCAGATAATTTCCACCCCGAAACTTTTTCAAACTTTTTATTTACAAAAGTGATGCGACCACGTTTATCGGTTCTACTGACTAAAGATGCCTCCTCCACAAATTCTTGGAAGTCTTTGAAATCCTTTATTTGTTGTTCTATTTGTCTTAATATAAGTCTCTTATTGGTGAGGAATTCTTTAACCACATAAAAGAACGGTGGCATGAATCCAATGATACATGCATAACCAAAACGGTCTAACAATATTGTGGATTCACAAATACCGAAAACAATACACGTCTGTACTATAAAGAAAATACCCATGATCATACCCGCAATCCCTAATGACACTTTCGCCTTTAAAGATATACCATCAAACGCATTCATTAGAGTTCTGATTTACCTAAACCTAATTTTTCGAATATCCATTTTGACGGGCAGAACTTAGTCCACACCCCGATATTCAACATAACAATAACGAATACTACGATCCACCATTCATTTAATAATAATCCCGTTAATAATACTAAGGACATTAAAAGGTATACCGCTCTTACTGATGACCAATTTTTCATAATTTAATTTTTTAATTACAACATCGATATTGTTTGATAAAAGGCAATAACTAACCTAATCCAAAATCTACGATACCACTTTAATTCCTTAAACTCAGGATCCTTAAAGATATCTTCGGGATTTTCATATTCCTTGTATTCCATAATATCTATTATTTTTTGGGTTTACGACCCTTACGTGATTTCCCTTTAACCGCATCGATAACATCACCCGTTTGGTTTGTGAGATTTTTTGCGGCATCAACAACGTCAGAAAGTTCTTCCTTCACCCTATTGGTTCTTCGTTTAACTTCTTTGGTTGTGTCTGAAACCTTTTGTTTAACATCCTTAACTTTGGTCTTAACTTTCTTAACACCCGTCTTAACGTCTTCAACAATTTCTTGAGCCCCATCAGGGATATTGTTATGGTCTTTATCCCCGAAAAATGATTTAAGGTTCTCTTTTTTCCATAGTTGTTTTAATACAATGATTAAAACGATAATTGAAAATCCGGTAATAACTATAAACTTCAGCATAATAATGTTTATATATAAATATGTTAAACCTAAAGAAATTCCTCATAAAATGAGAAACGACCATTGGTTGATATTTATATGTAAACAAGGAATAATGAAAAAAACAAACCTTTTGGAGGACAGTTTCCATTTAATCGAAAAATGGATGTCAGAAGATTTAGACTATAAAAAAGTAGATGATGCATCACCAGAGAATGATGACTACGAAATGGGTGAAGGTAAGAGATCTCTCGCGAGAACAAGAAAAAAGAGACTCTTCACTAAAGCGGAAATTATGGCTAACCCAAATAGGTTTAAATTACAGGATAAGGTAATAAAGGGAATTAAACCGTAAATGTTCTAACAACCAATTGTTTCACAACCAAGTCGCCATTCTCATCATTTACTAACTCAAGTTCGAGTTCTTGGTCGATTCCAATGTAACCAGCGTCGTTAGATGATTCTTCATTCGCAGAATCCCAATTCAACTTAAGAGGTACTTCAATCTCTTCCCAATCTTCAGAACCTTCGGGATAGTACCCAACTAAAAGATTAATTTCTTCAGGTCCCTTACAATTGTAAACATAGACACTTTTAATACCCCACGATCTAGCCTCTAACTCAATAAGGAAATTAACCCTTATAGGTGAAGTTTCGATATGACTAATTTCCATACCCTTATAGGTTGTGCCGTAATAGCTTAAATCAAATTCACATTCCTGTTCGTATTGATTATTAGGTGTGGAAGAAATTTGCTCACCTATCTCAGATTCAACGTTTAATTGCTCCGAAGAAACATATTCGGTAATCTTATTTAATTGTTCTGTGGTAAGGATAATTTTTTTCATCTATATTAGTTTTATTATAAATATATGGGATCGAGTATTCGGTCACATAGGTTAAAGATAGAAATTTTTTTTTGATATTTCAAATTTTTTAGTATATTTGTATGTTGAACATTAAAAAATAAACCTTATGAGTTATATCATTGGAAATAAATGTGTCAGTCTTTGTGATACCGCATGTGTAGAAGTTTGTCCCGTTGACTGTATCAATGGACCAATCAACATTGACGGTCTTGGGTCTGAAGTATCATCAATGAGTGAAGGTGATTTAGTGGGGAAACAATTATTCATCAACCCCAAAGAATGTATTAATTGTGGGGCTTGCGAACCCGAATGTCCCGTCTACGCCATTTTTGGTGATGAAGATGAAACGATCAAAGCCGAAGGAGATGAGGTATCGGTTCAAAAAAATTACGAGTTTTATGGTCTCGTTTTCGATAGAAACAACAGAATCTAAAAAAAACAATATGAGTTACTACAAGTATGATCCAGTAAATTTAATTTACGTTAAAGTGAATCGTTTCAAACTTTTCACTAAACTTCTAATCATCCCATCGACATTTTTCTTAATATCGTGGATTAACTATCATCACACCAATGATGAGGTTGTAAAAATGTTAACACCCGAAGAAAGGGTTATTATTATTAATGAGAGTGTGAAATTTAGTGAAGAGAAATTAATTTCAGAAATTAAAAGACTTAATTTCAGATTCCCACACATCGTCTTAGCTCAGGCCCAAATTGAGTCAGGTCACTTTAAATCTCGAATCTTTAAAGAGAATAACAACCTTTTTGGTATGAGAGAGGCGAGAGTACGTGCGAACTTGGCCATAGGGACTAAACGTAACCATGCGTATTATCACACGTGGAAGGAGAGTCTTTATGACTATGCACTATATTACTCAGAATACCTAAGTGATTTAAAAACTGAAGATCAATACTACCAATACATTAACGAGAGTTATGCGGAAGATCCGAACTATGGTGTTGTGGTGAAAAGTAAATCAGAAAAAAACAAAAAATTATTCGAATAAAAAAAGGGGGTTAATAACCCCCTTTTTCATTTATATCTTTTTCCAATTCAGGATTAATATCTTTGTATTCTTTTTCGAAATCAACGTTCTCCACCGTGTCAAAGATTGGTTTAAATTTACTGTTCCACGTCTTCGCAACAACAATACTTCCACTACCACTATCTTCCGATGGGTCAACAATCAAATAGAAGTTTGTTGGACTATCCTCCGAGTTATCTCTAGAGTACACGTGAACAAAATAGGTTTTTAATTCACCTTCTTGTTCTTGTAAATTTTGACCATTATCCGCAGTTTCAGGTTCAATTTGATCCTGTGGTTCTGGTTGGGTTTCTGGTTCGGGTTGTGGTTCCCCAACCTTCTCATTACGGAAATAACCTAAATGGTGTGCAATTTCACTATATTCAGGTGAATAAACAATTCCATCATGTTTTACCCACGTACCATTGTCCGAATCATATAACCCATAGTTAGGTTCGGTTCTATTCTTCCATATGGTGATATTTGGGTTCTTTTTTGAGTTGAATTGTGGGTCGAAATCCCTCTTAAGGATTTTACTATAGATTCTACCGATACCGAAATCTTTATCTAACCCCGGATTATTTCTCTTCATCTCATCAATCACTTCCCTAAGTAACGTTCTTGTATCTGATTGGGAATCAATTAAACTTAGTATACCGTAGGTCTGTAACTTATCGTCAATAGTTTGTGGGGTTAATAATGTAATATATAATCTCCTTAAATCATTATCCATAGATAACCACGATTCTTTTTTCGTGATAACACCACCATTAGCACCGTTGGTACCCATGATCCACTGTTTCTTTAATTTACGATCTTGTCTTTTGAATTCAAATTGAGAACCTGGTTGTTCATTAATCCTTGCGATCTTATCATCGAAGATTAATTCATTATCCCTATTATAATTAACACGGTCTAATTCATCAACATACTCTGTCAATTGGGGATAAATCCTCAAAAGTTCTTCTTTACTTAGGTTATTATCTCCGTTGTTACGAAGTGAAGTGAGTTTAAACGGGTACCCGTTATTCTGTTCGGGTTTAGTTGTTTGGAGTGCCGCGATGAAATACTGATCATCAGATGTTCTTCCCCCGTCTTTCACAAAATAGAATGTCCTACCTTCAGTACGGTAACGATCCCAATAGTTAGATCTATTATCGTAGGTTACACACCATTGAGTTGCTGAGGGTAATCTTTTTTGAAAGTAACCGTATTTTATTGCGGTTTCTTGGTCTTTTACGTAGATGACTTTGAATTCACCGGACTCGAAAACGACGTTCTGTTCTGAGTTCCATAATTTACCAGATTCCTCGGTTTTTCTTTCTTCCGACGCACCACTTCTTCTGGAGAAAACATTATCTTCATCGATATCATTTTCCTCATCAAATTGATATTCATCATACAAACTCTTAATCTGTGTGTATGAATATTTTTGAATATCCTTTAAGTTTTGGGGGTCGAATTGTTCAAATCCGTGTTGGCCGTCGAATCTACTTAAAAAACTATAAACTTGTGGTCTCTTAGGACTAAGTCTATCTTTTTCGAGGAAGAAAACCTCTAATATCTTTTCAACACCATCTATTGTTAGTTGTGGCTCCTCGGCCTTCCACTTCGTGAACATAAGATTGAGAAGTTTCTTGTTCTGAAACTCCTCAATCAAAATGTCATAAATTAATCCTTTTAACTTCATCTATATAAGAAAATTTTGTTTCCTTATATAAATATATCAAAATCGATTAAACCGTCTGTTCTGAAGTGGCGTACTCCATCTTTAATTCGTGTACCTGTGAAATAAGATCCTTTAAAGACTTCTCAATGAGTATAAGTTTCATTAACTTATCAACGTTTGGATGGTCAAACTCAGACATCAAATTATTAACGATCATTTGTTGCATAATCCTTTCAGTACCAACTTGATTTTGTTTCACTTTCTTTCGTTGGTGATATTTCTTTGAATTGACTTTTGTACACGGTATACAGTAGATGCTGTGACCATCGTCCATTAACTTGTTTTTATAAAACTCGTTTACTGGTTTTTCGGTCTTACAGCCACTACATCTTTTTACTTCTTCCATAATTTTTATGAATTTTTATATGACAAAGGTATGTATTAGTTAGGATATCACCAAAAATATACTAAAAAAAATTACATGGAGAAACTATTATACAAAAAGGGGTACTATTCAATATACCAAGTGGTTAAGAAAGGTCAGACCACATTTAAGGTTGATAGTGGTAAAACACTATTCGTTAAAAGATTCAATAAAGTAATACCCAACCCGTATAGGGATATAAAGGAATTCGAAAATATTAAGGACGCAGAATTCTACGTGGGCCTAAAGATGGTCGAGGGAAATCAAGAGAAAAAGAAGAAATTGAAAGAGTTACCCAAATCACTTTATTTGGTTTTAATAAAAGAAGAGAAATCGAATAGAACGTTTGTCAAAGTCGGAATAACATCTAAGAAATTCATAATCCGAAGATTCTCTAAGATTTATGGATATGAAGGTTACACTGTTGAATCGATATTGAGGAGGATCGATAGTCCTAAATCAGAAGAGATCGAAGCGGCAATTAAAGACACATTAAAAAAGAAAAGGTCCGTAAAAAGTTACAGACCTTTATTGGAATCCTTTAGTGGGTATTCCGAATGTTTTGATTATGATTCGTTAGACGAAATCATAAAAGTTTTTGATTCTAAAACTAAGAACCTTTAAGATAACCCCACCCAATGTAAAAACTTATCGATGATGTCACCGTGTTCGGCGACACAATCAGACATAATTTTCTTTTCTGAGGCGGTTAACGATTCTCCAGTGTTATATCCCCAAACACCATCAACATCGATGGATCCATATTTTTTTCTTTTATTAACCCTTGATTGGAAGTCGGAAATGGCCATTTCAGTTGAATCTCCGTGAAGACCATCTACTTCTAATTTAGATCCGACAACTTTATTTAGGAAACATTGGATGGCTTTCTTAGCGTTAAGTTCCGCGGTTTGTTCGGTTAATATTTGTTCCTCAACTACGTTGTCGAGGATTCTTTTCATTTGTGATTCTGTAAAAATGAATTTTTTCATAATGTTAGTTTTGTAAGTAATTAGATAAGTATCCCGCAATTCTTTGGGCTCTCTCGTTTAATATATGTAGTTGATCTTCCGATAAAGTTTTTTTTCTAGAGGTGTAATCTAAACCAATTATCCCAATACACTGGTCACTTTTTATTTCAAATAAACCGACAGAATATGATGATTTGGCGGATGAACTCTCGGCGGCGCCCCTTAATCCGAATGTGGAAATAGTCATATCAGTATAATCTGGTATGTAAATGTGTTTTCTGAGTATGATTTCTTCAGTTGCTCTGGAATAAAGAGATACTGGTAGGTTTGTGAATGTATGAGCCACTCTTGGTACCCCATTCTTACATGATTCATACATCATTGAGAATTTCTTCATTGATTTATTATTAGTGAGAAAGTTACCCCCGTTATGGTACATTGTTATCCAAACCCTGTCGGATTTAAATAATTCTCTAATATCTTCTAATTCTTCGTGAATAATCTTTGAATGTTCGACCTCACTTCTAATGGGATCGTGATTTTTCTTCTCCGATAACCTCTTTTTTACCACCTCTAATATGGTTGGTCCAATAACCGCAGTGATCAACGCCACTAATACAACCCCAATTAACTCCATGTATAGTATTTTATATGTTAATAAATACTGTTGTATATGTGTTATTGCCTCGATCCGACCTAAAAATTACTAAAAACTATGAACTCAAAATTATTTTCCTTATATTATGGTTGATGAGTAAAATAATAAATCTTTTTGGTGGACCGGGGATCGGAAAATCATCAATCGCGGCTGGACTTACATATAAATTAAAAAAAAATCACGTTTCGTGTGATAATCCATATGAATTCCCTAAACTTTTGGCTTGGGATGAAAATCATTCTGCGATTAAAGATCAATTATACGTCCTAGCCAATCAACATAGAGGAATTGTGAAAAGTTACGGGAAAGTTGATTTCATAGTTTTAGATTCACCAATCATACTCTCATTAGTTTATAAAGGTGAATACAATGGTTCAGAGTATCCCGCAACACTTTACGGTGATCCATTTGATAAGATGGTTTTAGATATTTACAATAGATACGATAACATCAATATCTTACTTGAGAGGTCGGAAGGTAAACACAATAATTTGGAGAGATACCAGTCTTTAGACGAATCTAAAGTATTGGACAATGTGATTGAGAGGACCTTAATTGATAATCAAATACCGTATCATAAGTTAAAAGTTAACGGGAACACCGTTAAAAACATAATGAAACTGATTTTAAATAAAGAATGATGAGACATATCTTATTATTAATAACAATCACCCTAAGTGCCGTTGTATATGGTCAGAAATGTGACAGGGATAGTCTTTACATTAAAACACCAATCTATGAAGTGGTTTATTCAGAGATATTGGAACAACCATTATGGGTTAAATATTCATCCACCAATCGACCTAAAGGTGTTGATAGGGGTAGTATGAATTTCCATCCCGTTGATGGGGTATGTACGTCAGATAATGATGATTATTACCAAAATATTTATGATAAAGGTCATTTGGCCCCTGCGGCCACATTTTCAGATACCTATGAAAATCTTTACCTTACATTCTCTTATTTAAATTGTTCGGTACAGAATCAGTATTTAAATCGAGGTGAGTGGAGATTACTTGAATCACAGGAAAGAGTATGGGATGACAATGAAAGATTGGATATTGAGGTGATTGTTGTTTTTGATGATCCAACATTCTTACCCACGGGATCCGCAATCCCCACCGCATACCACAAACACATTTACTTCACCAAACAAAAGAAACGTAAATGTTATTACTTTTTAAATGAAAAACCCACAACGGGATGGGAGAATCATGATAACACCTTAAAGTGTAAAATACTACATTAATGCCTCGATTCACGATATTCCAACAAAGATTAGAAAAAATAAATGGTGACCTCTACATAGTGAAGGCCGAATACGGGGAAGACCGAATTAAAAATATCACCGCAGTTAGAGAATGGTTGGGTTGTACCAACGCATTTAGGGTCCACAGTAATCGATCAATCATCTTTTGTGATCTTATCGAGGAGATTAAACCTATTTAATTGCGATCTTTCGAGTTCTAGGTTTCGGTTGGATAGATTTATAAATTGTTGTGAAGTTCTCCATTATGTTTTTCATGACCGCAGCCAATTCATAATTCTCTAACTCCTCATTTCTCTTCCAAAGAATTGTAATAAAACTTAATAGTTCATTATCAGTCAATTTGACTTTTGATTTCATTGAGTTGTTCACCAACTTTAAAGAGAGGTAGGAAAGTCCTCTCTTCTTATCCTCACTTAATGAGAAGTATTTATCCACAGAGATATTCTGTAGAATCATTGCGTTAACTTTTTCGATAAGCGCAATAAAAGATGGGTGGTTAATGTCTACGTTAATCATGACCTTTCGTTTTATTATAAATAGTTTATGGTTGGGGTTCTTTCCTACTTACCCCATTTTTTTCGTTGCACGATTTGTGCAATGATACCATAGACCGAAAGATCTTCATACGTATCTTGGATTGGCTCACCAACTTCATCAGGTTGACCTAAAACAACTAATTGTTTCAATCTCTGTACCTTATCATTAATTCTAAACCACAACCCCGTTAGTGATAATTTGATGTCGTCCTTAGTTTCTAATTGGGTACCAACAGAAATATTACCAGGTCCGTAATTCCTTTGTTTTTTACAAAAGGTATCGTACATCTCATCTAAAATAACTTTAAACTCCTCAGTGGTCTGTGGATACATTCTCTCACAGTATTCCACTGCAGTTTCTGTCTTTTCTATTGTTTCAATGTCCATATGTTTACTTTTTATTTAATATATCAAAAATTTACCACTTTACCAAATATTTATAATATAAATCGTCAAACATGGCATCTAAAAAATCAAAATCTGAAAAACAGTCAGGCCC
>Ga0070743_10000295_pt1 | contig 19453 bp, 18 predicted proteins | sample ColrivemetaGS697_FD_70187 | JGI IMG/M metagenome (GOLD analysis project Ga0070743, IMG submission 70187) | Estuarine microbial communities from the Columbia River estuary, USA - metaG S.697 | ecosystem: Environmental > Aquatic > Marine > Intertidal zone > Estuary | place: USA: Columbia River... | reverse complement strand
ACACCGCAAGGATTAACCGCCTCGACGCCCTCGCTGACCACCATCGCCTCGCGCTTTTGGCCAAAAGCGCGAGGCGATGGTGGTCAGCGAGGGCGTCGAGGCGGTTAATCCTTGCGGTGTCGTCTCCGGTGTAGTGGTAGCTGGCGGCGATGTGGTTGAGGCTTGGGAGCCGTTTTATCAGGGCGGGGAGGCGCTTGGTAAAGCGCGAGAGGTCGCGGGGCGGGATGGCGATGAGGATGCAATCTTTGGTGTGTGTGGCCACGTCATCAAGGGTCAGGTCGCACACACCTTTGGCCTGCCATGCACCGTCTGGATCGCGCATGCGCCCCTTGGAAATCAGGGCGCAGAGGCGGCCATAGGATGCGCGGTCACGCGGGTAGGCGAGGAAGGTTTCGCCTGTGATGAGGGCGATGCGGGTACCTGTGATCGGGCGGATGTTGACAGATTTCGCGTGGGTATAATGGCGCACGGCGCCTGCGAAGCTGTTGATGTCTGCGCAACCGAGTTGGTCGTAACCTTGCGCCCAAGCGGTGGTGGCAAGGTCCACGGCATCAGATGCGCCGCGCAAAAAGGAAAAGCAGGTGGCAAGACCAAGCTCGACAAAGGGGGCGGGCGGATTTGGCGTGTATTCACCGTCCTCAGGGATGGAGCGACGCTCAAATGCGTGGTCGTTTTCAGGCATGGGGTGTAAGGGGCTCTGCCCCCGCCCTTACGGGCTCCCCCGAGGTATTTTTGATCAAAAGAAGCAGGGATTTATTAACCATCGCGCGGTATCTTAACCCTACGGTACAGGCGGAGGCGCCGATGACCGTATCAGGAGAAGGCGTCTTGCTGCCTATCATGGGGGCAAGACGCTGCTTCCCGTTTCTTCTGATCAAAAATACCTCGGGGGAACCGCCAAGGGCGGTGGGGGCAGCGCCCCCTAATCTTACAAAATCAAATACGCCGCAGGCGTGCCTTTGGGTCATGCGAAGACACCGTGCACGAACCAGCGGGGAGTATTGCCGCGCGCGTCACCAAGCACGCCTTCGCGGTAGAGCCAGAACCGTCGCGCGGTTTGGCTTTCCACATTATAGTAATCGCGCAGCCGCGTGCCGGGCATGTCGCGCCACCATTCAGGGGCGATCCGCTCTGGCCCTTCAAAGCGCACGACGCGGTGGGTGATTTTGCGCCAGACGAATTGCGCGGGTGGTCCTTCGGGGACCGCGTAGAGCACGCGGACCTCTTCGGGGTGATCAAAAAGCTTGATGGGCCGTTTGATTGCAGGGCTTTTTATGGGCGCGGGGGCATGCAGGGCTGTGGCCCAGATTTCGGCCCGCTCTGGGATGTGGCTCGGGTGCGATCTGGGTCGTGTGATCGTTTTAGCCCCAAGCCGTGCCGAGAGCCTGTCGATCATCTGGGCAAGGGCGGCGCCTGTTTCGCCCTCACCGTCAAGGCGCGATTGGTGCAGGTTCAGTTTTTCGATCACCGTGGCCGCGAGCGTGATCAGGTCAAAGCCAAAGCCGGGGTCGATTTTTTCGAGTTTATCATCAAAGAGTTTGAGCAAGTGGTCCGCGTCGCGGCTGGCTTGCGCTGTGGCCACGCTGATTTCGCGTACCTCGCCGTCGGTCCGAAAGACCGTGACGCAAATCCGCCTTGTGCCAAACCCAGACTTTGCCATTTGCGCGCAAAGGGCCTCGCAGAGTGCGGGCAGGTGGGCCGTTGGATCTTGTACTGCTTCGGGCAGGTTTGCCTGCACGCTAAAGCGCGGTGGTTCCTCGGACGCGCTAATCGGTTCGGCCAGTTGCCCCAGTATTTGATCGAGCCTTATCAGTGGGTTTTGCGCGAGGGCCGCCCGACTAAACCGCCGCGCCAGCGAGATGCGCGGCACGGCTATCAGGTCGCCCACGGTTTTTAATCCCAATCTGTGCAGGAGTTGTATGGTGCCCCCGTCGAGCCGCAGGCTGCGCACGGGCAGGGCGTTCATGCGGGGGATCAGGTTTGCCGCCGTACAGATTTCGCGCACGCCCCCCATGTGCGACAACGCCCAAGCAGCCCCGTGCGTGGGGGCTGTGGCGAGGTTGGCTGAGAGGCCGAGGCCCGCGAGCCGTTCTTCCATGTCGCGCAGCATGGCCGCTTCGCCGCCAAAGAGGTGATCGCAGCCTGTCGTGTCGAGCACCAAGCCTGCCGCACCGTCCGTGGCCGTCCAAGGACACCAGCGCCGCATCCAGAGCATGAGCCGTGCGAGGGCCGCTTGATCGCCGCCGACATCCGCATATTCGATCCGCAAGTTGGGGCAGAGTGCCCGCATGTCCACGATCCTAGCGCCGATATGCACGCCTTCGACCTCGGCTGCGCGGTTGCTCGCATAGACGATGGGGCCGTGGGTGCCCTCAGTCGCGAGCACGAGGGGCAGATCTTCGGGTGGTCGTTGGCTATGTTGCGTGGACCAGCGCAGCCAGCGTTCCATCGCGAAATGTGGCAAATGGATCGCCGTGATCCGCCGTGTGAGCGCGTCGGTGCGGGTATCCTCGACACGCGTGAGGGGGGCGGCGTTCACCTTATATGGCGCCGTGGGCGGTGTGCCGACGGGGCTAAAGCTCTCAGGTGTGGCCTCTTCTTGCGCGGGTGTGTCGGCTGTGGCTCTGCGCGTCTCGCTTTCCAACGCCCCCCGCAGGGCCGCAATGGCCTTGGCCAATTGGTCGGGGTCCGCGTGTTTGCGCGGTTTGGCGGGGTGTGGGAAGGCAAGGACAGGCAGCGTGTCCTTGAGGGTCATGGTTTAGAGTGCCTCCCTTTGCAGGGGCGCGGTTTGGCGGTCGATCCCATGGTCAAAGTGCAGCCCGTCGCGGTCGTGATGCACCACCCATTCGCCTGGTGTCCGCCAGCGCGCGCGGAAAAGTTCGGCCCGCCAGAGCGGTTGCCCCGGTGCATGGGCGTCATAAGGGTTGTTCATCGCGGGCAGGGAGCCCACCCGCCAGCGCAACCGTGCAGCACTCAGGTTCGGGTGGCCCGCGTGACGAATGAGCCAAGCGGGCACGTTATGTGCCTCAGACCTGAGCGCCAGCCGCTTGGTCGCAGTGAAGTCGAGCATGGCAGGATCGCCCCAGACCTCGCCGATCACGCCGCCAAGCTCGGGGCAGCGCAGCCCTTCCTCCATCGCCCAAAGCAGATCGCGGGCGTTTGAGACATCGACGTGAATCAGTTGCATGGCATTGGGCAGCCCTGCCAGATAGGGCCGCCCTGTTTCTTTGCGCGACAGCCTGTCTTGTACCCAAAGCACGGGTTTACCCCCTGCGTTCAGGTGTGCGGCCGCAAAGGCGATGCTGGCCCCGTCGCTGGTGTGATCGCTAAAGACCTCGGCCAAGGTCGCCTCAATGGCCACGGTTTTCGCCCGCGCGCGCAGCCGTTGTGTAGTGGATTTGAGCGTGGTCACGGGCGGGCTCCTTTCCTAATGTTCTCTTTTTGTTCTACACCTGAGTCGGGTGTTTCGTCAATTCTTACATCCCCTATTGTGCAGACCCAGCACTTGGGTCACATTGCGCTTATGCGCCATTTCGCTTTGCTTCTCACTGTCTGTCCTGCGGCCTTAATGGCCGAAATTCCGCGCCCTGTGGTGGATGCGGATTATGCGTCTGTCCGCTTTGAAGAGGCGATGTTGGGGCGCGATTTATTTTACGACCCGATCCTGTCGGGCAACCGTGAGGTGTCTTGTGCGACCTGTCACCACCCTGCGTTTGGCACAGGCGATGGGCTGTCGTTGGGCCTTGGGGATGGTGGCATTGGTTTGGGGCCAAAGCGGGTCGCGGACCCTCAGAATATGCCTCAGGACCGCATCCCAAGGAACGCGCCTTCGCTGTTTAACCTTGGCGCGCATGAGTTTACGCGATTGTTCCATGACGGGCGGATCGAGGTTGACCCAAACCGCCCCGGTGGCATTCGCACGCCGCTAGATGCGGATATGGCTGTGGGGTTTGCCTCATTGCTGTCTGCCCAAACGATGTTCCCTGTCCTGAGCCCAGATGAGATGGCGGGCCACTACAATGAGAATGATATCTCAAAGGCCGTGCGCCGCGGTGTGATCACGGGGACGGGCGGTGCATGGGATTTGATCGCTAAGCGCGTGGCCGCAATCCCTGTCTATGCTGATGCCTTTGCCAAAGTTTACCCTGACCGTCCTGAGATCGCCTTTACGGACATCTCGAACGCGATTGCAGCCTTTATGGAATGGGAATGGCGGTCTGATACGGCGCCCTTTGATGCGGTCTTGCGCGGCGAGTTGACCTTCGAGGGTGACGCGGCAGATGGCATGGCGCTGTTCTACGGCGAGGCAGGGTGTGGCACGTGCCACGCGGGCCCATTCCTGACGGATCAAGACTTCCACGCGACGGGGCAGCCCCAGATCGGGCCGGGTAAAGCGGCGGCCTTCGAGGATAATGCCCGCGACGAAGGGCGGTTTCGGGTAACGGGACATGAGAGCGATCTTTATGCGTTCCGCACGCCATCCTTGCGCAATGTGATCCAAACGGGGCCTTACGGGCATGCAGGGGCCTATAGCGATCTGCGTGAATTCTTGACCGCACATGCAGACCCAAAGGCGGCTCTGGACAGCTACGCGGCCACAAGCGCAACCCTGCCTGAGATGCCAGTGGAAGACCTCGTTGAAGATTTCGCGCCGATTGCAGCGGCGGTCAAAATACCAACCATAACGCTAACGCAGGCCGATATCACTGCTCTCGTCACGTTTTTGGAAACGCTCTCGGACCCCATCGCGCTCAATGGGCGGCTTGGTATACCGACCACCGTTCCAAGCGGTTTGCCTGTGGCTTTTTCCGAGTAAAAATATGCCTGCCAGAGGCGGCTACGGACGCAAGACTTGGCGTGTGTCGGCGGGCAAAACCACCTCCGACACCCGCCCATCAGGCCAAGTCACACGGACCTGTGCCTGCGCCGCATCCCCAAGCCCAAAATGTAGCGGGCCTGCCTGACCACTGGCGTGACCGCCCCCAACAGTAAGCTGTTGGGCCTGCCCATTCACAGTTACACGGGCGCCAACGGCTTGGGTGTTGGGGCCGTCCATGCGCAGATCAAGGGCGATCCAATGGCCCGCATCAGGCGTGACATTGCGGTAAAGTTCGATGGGCGCACGGCGGTTGGACACCAAAAGATCAAGCCTGCCATCCCCGTCGAAATCGGCCAAAGCAGCACCGCGAGAGCGTTCCGTCGTGGCAATGCCAGCCTCAGAAGCGGCCTCGGTAAAGGTGCCATCTGCATTTTGCATCAATAGATTATTGGGGTCCGCCATTGCCATTCCGGGCATCTGGTCGACGTTGCCCTTGGCCAAGAACAGATCATCGCGGCCATCGTTGTCGATATCACCAAATTGGGCATGCCAGCCCGTCGAAGGGCGGCCATCTTCGCCCGTGTGGGGGCGGTGGGCATAGGTGCCAATCGCAAACGGAGCAGCGGTGTAGGAGCCATCTTTTTGGGCCAATTGCATCAATTGATCTCCCATCGAAGTGAGGACAATCTCGTCGCGCCCGTCACCTGTAATATCGCGGGACGCAATGCCCATGCCCCAAACCATCAGCTTGGTCCAACCATCCTCGGGGGTTAAAAACCGCTTGGTGGCAATATCCCACATCTGCTCTTGGCCAGCTTTAATATAGTAGTGCCGGTCGTTGGAAATGCGCAGACGAAGCGTCTCGGTTGCGTCGTAAGCAGCCAACATCGAGAGGGCGCAAAACCCAGGCTCCAGAACGGTCTCTGTGTAACCTTGTGCCTGTGGCGCAAGGATACTGTTGCTATCGCATGTGCCAAACGGACCCTCGGGATCAAGGCGGTCCACGTAATTGCCAATGGCCATCGTTGGGCGATCACCCTCCCACCATGCGGTAAAGCTGGTGGTCCATTGATCGTGGGTCGGGATGCCCCAGTCTTCGGTCACATCGGTGAATGTGCAATCGCCATGGCCCTGCAGCACCTGATTGGGACCAACACGCATGACAAACAGATCAAGGTTGCCGTCGCCGTCGATATCAAGCGGGTAGGCGCCTGTGGTGGCCAAATTTTTTGGGAAATTTGTAGCCGTGAATTGAAAGTCGCCGTCGTTTTGCCAAAGGGCGGCAGGGCTCTCACCACCAGCCGCAAAAACATCAGGACGACCGTCATTGTTGCAGTCGAACACCGACACGCCACCGCCGACAAAATGCTCCCAACCGCCTGTGTAGCTGTGCCCGCCAAGAGCGGCGCTGTGGTCTTCAAAAAGCGGGGCGGCAAAGCTGGGCGAGGCCAAAAGGCAAAGGGCGAAGCGGCGCATTAGGATTTGGTCTCCGAGAGGGCGGCGGTTGTGATTTCAGACAGCGCAAGCGCTGTCGCGCCTCTTGCCCAGACCAAATCACCCCAGCCATGAATTTCCACAGGGCAGGGCGCGCGCCCGTCTGACAGGGTCAGGCTCTGCATGTCTTTCATCACCGATTCCGCGTAAAGGTAATCATAGCGCATCCGCTCGCCTGACAGGATAATCAGCTGCGGATCAAAGAGTTGTACGACATTTGAGAGGCCAACTGACAGATACCGTCCCGCCCGTTGAAAGATCGTGACCGCGGCCTTGTTGCCGTCTTTGGCTTGGGCATAAAGCGCCTCAAGGATGCTATGTTGGCTTTGTACAAGCGTATGGGGGCGGTCGAGCGCAGTGGTCGCTTCGCGGGCCAAGGCGTAGTCGGCGAGGTATGCCTCTAGGCAGCCGCGCTGCCCGCAACGGCACAATGCGCCGTCGAGTTGCACTTTGGTATGGCCAAGCTCCAGCCCCATGCCGCGCGAGCCGCGGAAAAGCTGGTTGTCGATCACGATACCCATGCCGACGCCATGTTCAATCGTGACCACCGCAAAGTTCGACAAATCGCGCCCTGCGCCAAACCACAATTCGGCCAGTGTCAGCATATTGGCGTCGTTATCAACATAAAGCGCGACGTTGTGACGGGCGGTGAATCCTGCGGTCAGGTCCACATCGCGTTCGGTCAGGAATGGCGACCAGACCACGTTGCCTGTGGGGTGATCGACAATACCAGAAAGGCCAACGGCCACGGCGCTAATTTCATCCATCGATTTCCCGGCAGAGCTGAGCAGGGCCGCGATCAGTGTATCCATCTCGTCGAGGATGACGGAGAGCACTTTGCGCGTGTGAGGTGTGACAAAGGACGCATCAGCCAACACGTTGCCCGCAAAGTCGGTAAGGACGGCCGTATGGGTTTCGTCCGAGAGCTTGATGCCGATCACATGTTTGTAGTCTGGCACAACCTCGAGGGCGACAGGCGGGCGGCCTCTGCCATGTTCGCGGGCCAGTCCTTCGACCTCACGCAGCATGCCGCGTGCGATCAGATCGGCGGTCAGGGTGGTGGCAGACCCTGCACTGATTCCCAAGGCGCGGGTCACATCGGCACGGGCAGCACGGCCAGCGGCGCGCACATATTCAAAGATTTGCTGGCGTAATGTTGTTGTATCACGTCCCAAAACGGGCAAAATAGGGCCGTAGCCCGTAGGGGCGTCGGCATTATCGCCTTGTTTTATTGGGTCATCATACATTTTTCAGTGTCCAAAATAAAAATGCTGCAACTGCACAATTGTTGCCGCAATTTAGGTAGATTGGCGAATAAATTTGCGCCCGACTACCCGTAAAGTGAAAATATTTGTAATTTTCCTAAATTTTTATTTTGACAACTGAAGTAAATACGCCATGCTGGTGCAACAGGGCCAAGCGGCCTTTGTTCTTGCATCTGTGCAAGCACGCATATCTGGGAGGATTACATGCATAAGTCTATTATTGCCGCAGCAATTGCGGTTGTTGGTTTTAACTCTGCTGCCGTCGCTGAAGGCATGAAAATTGGTGTATCTTGGGCAAGTTTCCAAGAAGAGCGCTGGAAGATTGACGAAGCGGCTATGGTTGCGGCGATTGAAGCGAATGGCGATACATATGTATCCGCTGACGCGCAGTCTTCTTCTGCCAAGCAGTTGACCGACATTGAAGCTTTGATGGCGCAGGGCGTGAACGCTTTGATCATCAACGCATGGGACAAAGACGCGATTGCACCAGCAATCGACGCGGCTGCAAACGAGGGTATCCCTGTTGTTGGCTACGACCGTCTGATTGAGGATGACCGTACATTCTATCTGACGTTCGACAACATCGGTGTTGGCGCGATCATCGCTGAAACTGTGATGGCAGAAGTACCAGCTGGTAACTATGCGATCATCAAGGGTGACCCAGGTGATCCGAACGCAGCATTCCTTCTTGAAGGCATGATGTCCGTAATCGGTGATGCGGTCACTGCTGGCGATATCAAAATTGTTGGTGAAGCATTCTCCGACGGTTGGAAGCCAGAGAACGCACAAAAGAACATGGAGCAGATCCTGACAGCAAACAACAACATGGTTGACGCTGTACTGTCCGAGAACGACGGCATGGCTGGCGGCGTTGTTGCAGCATTGTCCGCACAGGGTCTTGTGATCCCAGTGGGCGGCCAAGATGGTGACCTTGCTGCGATCAACCGCGTTGCACGCGGCGCACAGACTGTGTCCGTTTGGAAAGACTCCCGTCAGCTTGGTACGGCTGCCGGCGACATCGCTTCTGCTCTCGCTGCAGGCGCAGCACTTGACAGCATCGAAGGTGCAACCAAGTTCTCCGGCGGCGAAAAAGGCATTGAGTTGAACGCAATCTTGCTTTCACCAACACCTTTGACACGCGCAAACCTGAACGAAGCAATCGACGCGGGCCACATCTCGAAAGAGCAGGCTTGTGAAGGCGCAATTGCTGGCGTGATGGGCTGCGAATAAGTCGATCTCGGCAAGCGCGGGGCGCGTCCCTGCGCTTGCCACCCCTTTTAGAATTCCCCTGATGACGCCCTCAACGGGCACAATACGCAGCCTACGCTTTAGTGGGTTCTCTTGGCGTATGCCTCTCAATGAATGGACGAGGACATGACTGATACCAATACCACCAACCCTGCGACCCAAACGAACCTGTCGCCTGTGGCCAAATTTCTACGTGCCACTGAGCTTGATACGCGTTTGCTGGGTATGTTCGGCGCGCTGGCCCTGATTTGGCTGGGCTTTCACTATTATGGTGTAATTTTCAACGATTTTGGTGCGTTCTTGACCGCTCGTAACCTGTGGAACCTGTCGGTTCAGACCTCATCCATCGGGATTATGGCGACCGGCATGGTTTTGGTCATCATTACCCGCAACATTGACCTGTCGGTCGGCGCACTTGTCGGTGTCACCGGCATGACGATGGGTATTTTGCAGGTAGATATTCTGCCGCAATACCTTGGGCTTGGTAATCCGTTCATCTGGATCATCACTGTGATTTTCGGGATCACCGTTGGTGCAACAATCGGCGCCTTCCACGGCTGGTTGATCGCCTATCGCGGTATCCCTGCGTTTATCGTGACACTGGGTGGTTTGCTTGTGTGGCGCGGCTCGGCCTTCTTGGCCAATGGCGGCAAGACGATTTCGCCTGTGGATAGCACTTTCCAACTGCTTGGCGGTGGCCCTTACGGTGCTGTTGGCGAAACAGGGAGCTGGATTGTTGGTATTATCGCCTGTCTTGGCATCCTTTGGCTGACTGTTGCTGGTCGTCGCAACCGTGTGCAGCATGACTTCAAATTGCGTCCAATGTGGGCCGAGGTTTTTGTCAGCGGTGCCGCAATGGCGATGGTCATTGGTGCGGTTCTATTGGTGAACTCTTATCCTTGGCCGATTGGTATTGTGAAGCAATACACGGCTGCCAATGGCATCACGACAGACCCTGCGACATTGGTGATTAGCCACGGTTTTGCGATCCCTGTTCTGATTTTGGCGGGCGTCGGTATCATGATGACGATCCTGATGACCAAGACCCGCTTTGGCCGCTATGTTTTCGCCATCGGTGGTAACCCTGAGGCGGCTGCCCTTGCGGGTATCAACGTCAAATGGATGACGATGCGGATTTTCGCGCTGATGGGTGCGCTGGCTGGTCTGGCTGGTGTTGTGGCCTCTGCGCGTCTGAACTCTGCGACCAACGCGCTGGGTGTGCTTGACGAGCTTTACGTGATTGCCGCAGCCGTGATCGGCGGCACCAGCCTTGCTGGCGGTGTTGGCACAATTTACGGCGCGATCCTTGGGGCGCTGGTGATGCAAAGCTTGCAGACGGGCATGGTCTTGATCGGCTTTGATACCTCTGTGCAGCAGATCGTTGTGGGCTCGGTTCTTGTGCTCGCTGTTTATCTCGACAACCTCTACCGCAACCGCGCAAAGTAAGGGCAAACCAATGACTGATACACAAAAGACGCCGCTCGTTGCGCTCAAAGATATGTCGATTTCCTTTGGCGGGATCAAGGCGGTGGACCATGTTTCCATTGATCTGCATGCAGGTGAAGTTGTGGGCCTGTTGGGCCATAACGGTGCGGGCAAATCGACGCTGATCAAGTGCCTCTCAGGTGCCTATCAAGCGGATCACGGCGAGATTTACGTTGAAGGTAAGAAGGTCAAGATTGAAAACCCGCGCGATGCGCGGGCGCAAAATATCGAGACGATTTACCAGACACTGGCCTTGGCCGATAACCTCAATGCCTCGGCGAACCTGTTCTTAGGCCGGGAGTTGACCAACCGTTTTGGTATGGTCGACGAAGGCAAGATGGAGGCCGAGACCCGCAAGATCATGGCTCGTTTGAACCCGAACTTCCGCAAGTTCCATGAGCCTGTTTCGGCCCTATCTGGTGGTCAACGCCAGTCTGTAGCCATTGCGCGTGCCGTGTATTTCAACGCCAAAGTGTTGATTATGGACGAGCCGACAGCAGCACTTGGCCCGCAGGAAACCGAAATGGTGTCCGAGCTGATCCAAGAGTTGAAGGCGCAGGGCATTGGTATTTTCCTTATCGAGCATGATATTCACAACGTGATGAAGCTCTGTGATCGTGCCGCAGTGATGAAGAACGGCCAGATGGTGGGTGTTGTCGATGTTGCTGATGTGACCGATGACGATATCTTGTCGATGATCATCTTGGGCAAGAACCCTAAGAAAGCAGCCTAAATGTATATCGGGCTGGACTTAGGCACGTCTGGCCTGAAGGCCATTTTGATCGACGATCAGCAGCGTATCGTGGCCGAGGCCGCGCGTCCCTTAGAGGCGCAGCGTCCGCATACGGGGTGGTCCGAGCAAGCACCATCTGCTTGGCTGACGGCGGCTGATAATGCGATCCATGCGCTGGGGGCGAAGGCGTCTTTATCAAAAGTGCGCGGCATTGGCCTGTCGGGCCATATGCATGGGGCCACGTTGATTGATGCCGCAGGCGCAGTTTTGCGGCCTTGTATGCTGTGGAATGATACGCGCTCAGCGGTAGAGGCAGCTGAGATGGACGCCGATCCAGCGTTTCGGGAATTGACGGGCAATATCGTGTTTCCAGGGTTCACGGCGCCAAAGGTCGCATGGGTCCGCAAACACGAGCCAGAGGTTTTTGACCGCATCGCCAAAGTGTTGTTGCCCAAAGATTACTTGCGCTATTGGCTGACGGGGGAGGCTGTGGCGGAAATGTCGGACGCGGCGGGCACCAGTTGGTTGGACGTGGCACAGCGCGATTGGTCGGATGACCTGCTGGCCAAAACCGGATTAACCCGCGACCAGATGCCAAGGCTTGTCGAAGGCTTTGACGTTTCGGGCATCTTGCGTGATGACTTGGCCGCGACGTGGGGATTGCCCAAGGGCGTGGTGATTGCGGGCGGTGGCGGCGACAACGCGGCGAGCGCTGTTGGCGTGGGTGTGGTGAAGGCGGGCGATGCGTTTGTCTCGCTTGGCACTTCGGGTGTTTTATTTGCGGCCTCGGATGCGTATCAACCCGATGCGGCCTCTGCCGTGCATACGTTTTGTCATGCTTTGCCAGATACTTGGCACCAGATGGGGGTCATCTTGGCCGCCGCTGATGCGCTCAATTGGTTTGCGAAGACAGTGGGCCAGAACGCGGGGGATTTGACGGGTGGTTTAGGAGACTTGAAGGCGCCAAGCCGCGCGTTGTTCCTGCCGTATTTGGGGGGCGAGCGGACACCGCATAACGACGCGAATGTGCGTGGCGCGTTTCTGCATTTGGATCACGGTGATGATACGGAGGCCTTAACGCGGACGGTTTTAGAGGGCGTGACACACGCCTTTGTGGACAATTTCGACGCGCTGAAATCAACGGGTACACAGATCAATCGGTTGATTGGCGTCGGTGGCGGGACGAAGTCTGACTATTGGGTCCGCGCGATTGCGACAGCCCTTGATATGCCCGTGGAATTGCCTGTTGCGGGCGATTTTGGTGGTGCTTTTGGCGCGGCACGGCTTGGCCTGATGGCCGCAAACAGGGTGGGGGCCGAGGTCGCCACGATCCCGCAAATTGATCGGGTGATTGAACCTGATCTGAGTTTAACCAGCGCGTTTCGCGACGCCCATGCAAGATATCGTGCGAGTTACGCGGCGATTAAGGACCTGACATGACTGACTTTTTCAAAGGCATCCCGCAGATTAAATTCGAAGGGCCAAAATCCGACAACGATTTCGCATTCCGCCATTATGACGCCGAAGAGGTCGTGATGGGCAAAAAGATGAAGGATCATTTGCGCTTTGCTGCCGCTTATTGGCATTCGTTTGCTTGGCCCGGAGGTGATCCGTTTGGCGGAGCGACGTTTGAGCGTCCTTGGTTTGGCGATACGATTGATGCGGCAAAGATGAAGGCCGATGTGGCGTTTGAAATGTTCCAGATTTTGGGCGTGCCGTATTACTGTTTTCATGATGCCGATATGCGCCCAGAAGGGGCCGACTTCCGCGAGAATACGCGTAATCTTGAGACGATGGTTGACTATTTGGCCGAGAAGCAGGCAGCGACTGGCGTGAAGCTGCTTTGGGGTACGGCGAACCTGTTTTCACACCGCCGGTTTATGTCGGGGGCGGCGACGAACCCTGATCCTGGTGTGTTTGCGTTCTCTGCGGCCACGATCAAAACCTGCATGGACGCGACGATAAAACTGGGTGGTGAAAACTACGTGCTTTGGGGCGGGCGTGAAGGCTACGAGACCCTGCTGAACACCGACATGGGCCGCGAGCGCCGCCAAGCGGGTCGCATGTTGCAGATGGTTGTCGATTATAAGCACAAGATGGGGTTCAAGGGCGCGATTTTGATCGAGCCAAAGCCGCAAGAGCCTACAAAACATCAGTATGATTACGATGTGGCGACGGTTTACGGGTTCCTCAAAGAGTTCGGCCTTGAGGGCGAAGTGCAGATGAACATAGAGCAGGGCCATGCTATTTTGGCGGGTCATTCGTTTGAACATGAACTGGCGATGGCGCGTGAATTGGGGATTTTCGGGTCCATCGATATGAACCGCAATGATTACCAATCGGGTTGGGATACGGATCAGTTCCCGAACAATGTGCCAGAGATGGCGCTCGCGTATTACGAGGTTCTGCGCGCTGGTGGATTCAAGACAGGCGGCACCAACTTTGACGCGAAACTGCGCCGTCAAAGCCTTGATGCCGAGGATCTGATCCTTGCGCATGTGGGCGGTATGGATGCCTGTGCGGCTGGCCTTAAAGCTGCGGCTGCTATGTTAGACGATGGCAAATTGGAAGCGGCCCGCGATGCGCGTTATGCAGGATGGGACACAGCGGACGGTAAGGGCCTTTTGTCCTCGGACTTGAACGCGATTACCGCCAAGGTTCTGAATGATCAGATCAATCCTGCGCCACGGTCTGGCCGCCAAGAGCGGTTAGAGAATTTGGTGAACCGTTACCTCTAACTGGGGACTTGTGACTTTGCCCACCGCCAAAGAGCTTGCCTCTTGGTAACAGGGGGCAAGCCGTGATCAGGGCGCTATTTCAAGCTGTCAGACGCGCGTATCTGGACGTGACTTTGCGGTCTGGGCCAGACCTGCGCGTGCGCATTGTTGAGCGGCCTGGTCTATGGATGGACGCCGCTGATCTGGTTGCATTGCAGGGGCAGTTGCGGACTGTTGCCAGTAAGACGTTGCCTGTGGGCGACCTGAATTATGGGGTCTTTGCCGAGGGTGGCACGCGACTAAACCAAACGATTATTACGCTTGTGACGACCACCGATGGCACGCCTGTCGCGTTTAATGCGCTGGCGGTGATGGAGGTTGATGCCGCCCCGCGCAGTGTCGAGGTTTTGCACCTTGGGCTGGTGATGGTGGACCCTGCATATCAGCAGCAAAACCTGTCTTGGGTGCTTTATGGGCTGACATGTTTTTTGATCTTTCTGCGCCGCCAGATGCGCCCGATTTGGGTGTCGAATGTGACGCAGGTGCCCGCCGTGGTCGGCATGGTGGACGGAATGTTTTCAGATGTGTGGCCAAGCCCGAAAGCGGGGCCGCGTAAGCTTGCGCATTTGATGATTGCGCGTGCGATTATGGCAGATCATCGCAGTGTCTTTGGGGTTGGCGATGAGGCCAAATTTGATGAGGCCCGTTTTGTGATTTCCAACGCCTATGGAGGTGGGTCGGACGCGTTGCAAAAGGCGTGGGAGGCCGCGCCAAAACATCGCGACTCCGCCTATAATGCGTTTTGTGCCAATGGGTTGGATTACGCGCGTGGTGATGACTTCTTACAAATCGGCCAGATGGATATGGCTGCGATGCGCAATTATCTGCGCCGCTCCGTGCCGCGTTCGGCCCTTTTGAGCCTTGCTGTTGCGGGCGCATTGGTCGGACTGCGCCGCATTGTTTTACCCGTTCTGTATTGGGGTGACGCGAGTAAGTCTTGGCGTGATTTGCGTCCTTGACAGGGGGGCGGAAAATGATCGCGGCTGCGAATGTTTTGACTGATCTTTACCTGTCGATCGCGGCGCTGATTGGCCTTACGATCCTGCACGGAACCCTAATAAAGCGCGCGGCGGATGATCTGCTTGTGCGGCGCTTGGTGTTTGGGTTGCGCGTGGGGATGATGCTTTTTGCGGGGCGGGCTTTGATCGTGTTGACGGGCGGCATGGGGTTTCGATTTATGGTGCTTTTGGCCGCAGCCTTGGTGCCGTTGGCCGCCCTGATTGTCGCCGAAGGTTTGCTTCGCCGTCATGCGCCATCTTGGGCGAAATGGGTGATTGGCGGCGGGGCCGCATTCTTTGGGTTTACGGCCTTTTGGATCGGCGGCGGGATTGATCCTGCGCGCTTGGTCGGGCTGTTGATCTTCCAAGTTATGGGCTTTGGTGTTGCTGGCTGGATGATCGCAACGCGGGACCGCAAAAGCCTGTCGGATGGAGAGAACCGCATGGCCGTGAGGTTAGGGTTTTCGCTTGTCTTGTTGCTGCCACTGGCGGCCGGAGATTTTCTGATGGTCTATATCCATCTGCCTGTCCAAGTGTCCGCGATTGGTGTCTTGGCGCTGTGCTGGTTGGCGCTGAGCCTGACACGTGCGCATGACGGGCACCGGCGCAGTTATGCGGCCCTTTTGCTCATGTTTGGCGCGAGCCTTGGCACGGCGGTTTTCATTGGCGTGATCGCGGGCGTTGGGCTCAAGGGGCTTGTTGTCATTGGGGCCGTGGTCATGGCGTTGGTGCTTGTGCTGGCGATTGCGGCGGCAGTACGTGCGCAATCGGTGCATCTGGTTGCTTATATGGCCGAGGCGGAAGGTAACGATCCGCTCGCGTTTTTGCTTGGGTTGCAGGCGCATCCTTTGGTGGATTTGGCGGTCAAGGTTGATGGGGCAAGTTTGGACGACGCCGTTTTGGCGCGAATTTTTGCGGCGCGGCCCGTGTTGGCAAAGGGTGATTTCCCAGCCTTGGGTGCAACAGCAGACGATCACATGGCGCACCTATTTGCGCGCTATGATGCCACACATATCGTAGATTGTGGATGCTTCCCGCGACAACTCGTTGCGTTGTCGATGCCAGCGTTGCAAACCTCCGCACAGGCGCAGATTGAACTTTGCGCGGTGCAGCGGATGGCTGCGTTAATGGCTACGAGTGCAAGGCGATCATGATTTCGAAAGACCAGTTTGAGCAAGTTGTGGCCCGCGCCAATCTTGCACCATCCATTCATAATGCGCAGCCTGCGCGATGGCGATTGCGCGGCAAGGTGATTGAGATTGCAGCTGATACTAGGGTTGCATTGCCAGCCGCTGATCCTGATGGGCGGAGTGTGGGGCTGTCGTGTGGTGCTGCGGTCGAAGCCACCGTTCTGGCATTAAGCGCCATGGGATTGATGGCCGAGGTTGAAAACCTTTGGGACCAAGCGGATCTGCATTGGTGGCGTGGTCACCGTATGGTTGCCCGTGTGGCGATGGGTGAAAGTGGTGTCGCGGATGGTTTGGCTGTCCGATTTGATGAGCGGTTCACGTGGCGCGGCGCGTTTTTGGATGGCTCGCCAAAACTATTTGGCTGGTCGCGTGACGATACGGCACTGGTTTTGGATGTTGCGACTCGGCGCTGGCTGGCCGAATTGAATGATAACGCCAGTCTTGGGATTTTACGCAATAAGGCGTTTCGGCGCGAACTGCTGAGCTGGATGCGGTTGGAGGGGGATCATCCGCGTTATGACGTTGACGGCCTGAGCCGCGAGGCGTTGCGGTTGCCGCAACAGGTGGTGCGCAAGGTGCGCTTGGGCTTTGGTCCGATGTGGCCAGTTTTGGAAATGTTTGGGCGCACAAAGGCGTTGACCGCAGAAGCGGACGTTACGATGTCTGCGCCGGTGCTGGCCTGTTTTCACCGTGATGCGGAAGAAAGTGATGTTGACGCTGGCCGTGCCTATTTGCGGATGTTGCTAGAGGCGTCGGGGATGGGTTTGATGGCTTGGCCGATGGCCGCATTGACCGACGATGCGCAGGCTGCAGCCCAGATCGTCTCGAAGCTGGCAATTGGGCCAGAACGACGCTTGGTTCAGGTGTTGCGATTTGGTGAACCAAGTGGTGATCGAACGCCACGGGCGCGGCGTCCGATCTCGGAATTGATAGGCTGATTAGCTTTCGTGAAATGCACCGTATTTGCCGCCGTGAAACACCAGTGGCGCGCCGCCATGATGGTGCGCTTTGGTCACGCGACCGATGATGATCGCATGATCGCCCGCGTCATGGGTGGCCTCTAGATTACACTCAAAAGTCGCAAGCGCGCCCTCGATGATCGGCATGCCGCAGTGGGATTTGTGGGTTGGCACCTTGGTGATCGCAGTTTTGGAATCGAGGATCATTTTGCAGATGTCGAGCTGATCTGCCGCCAAAATATGCACAGCAAAGCGGCGCGAGCCATGGAAATGCTCAAACCGGTGCGAGCCTTTTGCAGGCGACCAAAGCACCAGCGGCGGATCAAGTGAAACAGAGGCAAAGCTATTGGCGACAATGGCGACGGGGCCTTCGGGGCTATCGGTCGTGACTACCGTGACGCCAGTGACAAAGCTGCCAAGTGCGGCGCGAAAGCTAGCAGCGTCAGTGGACGGGTCAAAGGCTGGGGTAGGGTGGGCGTCCGTCATGTGTCGTCTCCTTGGGTTGGGGTGATGTCAGGTTATACGCATCTGGCCCTACCGCAATGCGTTTCTAAAACTAAGATACCTGCGTTGTCGCGTTTCCCTCGAAAATCGTGAAACATCAGGGTGAACGAGCCTTGATTTAATGCGGCGGAGATGCGTTAACTGCTTTCCTTGAATTAATGACAATCGACGGAAAATTATGACAAAGAATTTGGTGCAAAATCTGAACGAATTCTCGCATTTTGCGTGTGACACAGACGTTGAAGAAATCGCACTTTCGTATCGTCATGCGACATCTGCAGCGACTATGCGCTGCGGCATAGTCCAACTGATGCCACACGACAGTCATTGTGGAAAAACGGCTTTCAAAATTTATATGATCAATTTCCGCACTACCAAGCGCAAGATTTTGAGATTGTTGACTATGATTTGCATTCTGTGGACGGGGAAAACTTGTTTCGCGGGCCTTGCCCGAGTGCAGAAGATCTAAAGAACGGCCGCTACATTTGTCTTGTAGGTGCCGCACAGCGGCTTGGGCGGTTTCACTCTGACAGCTTCCAGCACAAATTGGCACGCAAGTTTAATCTACCGGTCTTGAACCTTTCTGTGCCAGCAGCCGGGCCAGAATTTGCTTTATCGCCGAAATTGCGACCCTATTTAGAATACGCTCAGCTCACAATCGTACAAGTGATGTCCGGCCGTAGTATCGGATATGATGAGTATCCAGGTGGATGGAAAACGACCGACTTAACGACGGGCGAGTTACGTCCTCGTGAGGCGGTGTTGCGTAGCATTTGGGAAACTGATGTTGAGAAGTTTGGCCAAGTTCTACGTCGTTGGAATGACAATTATATTCGCAGCTATCATGCGCTTGCCAGCGCGATCCCCGGGCCCAAAATGCTGCTCTGGGTATCGCCACGTGGCCCCGGCGAATGGAGCGCTGAGTTGGCAACACAGACCGGTAATTTTTGGCACGTTTCCGCAACTGGTCGGCGAAGATACATATGCGCAAATTTCACCGCTGTTCGATCAGTCGGTCGAAGTTGTCCACGATCTTTTAGGCACGCGATTTTTAAGTCGTTTCAAGGGCTTGCCTTGTCCATTTGTCGAGCCGACGGGCGCGCTCAGTTTGTCGAATAGGTATTACCCGCCTCAAAGCACCCAAGATCAGCTATTGCAGGCCGTTGCACCAGTCGTAGAGACGTTGCTTTCGCAAGAATGCCTTTCGCAACCCGTGCGTACAGCCATTTTAAACACCGCGGATCGACCATTTGTTTTTGAAATGGACGAAAAGGGACATCTGTGTTTCACGACCTTCTCGGGAAAAAGACCAGAAAAAGCCTTTGTGAACTCACTGCCCAAAGCTGGCACTTATTTTCTTGGCGAGATACTTAGCGAGCTTGGATGGCGGAACTCAGACATCCATATGAGCCCTTTCTCATTAACGGACTATCGCGGTCGCAGTCTTGATGAAAAGCTTTCAAAGGCACGTCAGCTTTCTTACCCAATTGGGTTCGATGCCAGTGTCCAGTTCCTCAAGCCCGGACAGTTTTCAGTTGGACACATCGCCTTTTCGGGTCGCAACCGCAAACTTTTGAATAATTTTAAGGTTTTGCTAGCAGTCCGTCGTTGGCGCGATTGCCTCGCATCTTTCATGTATTTTGAAGCAAAACGTATCGCACTTGATCCACAGAGGTTCGCAGCCGAGAAAAGTGCATGGGTATCAGGCGAAACCCCGCAGGAAAAGTTCATTGGCTAATTTGAAGTCTTTGGTGAGCAACAAACCAGACTAGCAAAAACTTTGGTACCTTGGGTTGACCAAGACGGTGTCTTCCCAGTCAAATTTGAGGAAATTGTCGGCGAATTTGGTAAGGACGCACAGGATAAATGCGTGACTTTATTGCTCGAGTACTTAGGGATTGAGCCAACAGACGACGCTAAAAAAGTGGTGTTGGATTGTGTTGATACACCGACGCTCACCTTTAGTGGGGGGCGCTCAGGC
>Ga0070743_10000288_pt1 | contig 19712 bp, 6 predicted proteins | sample ColrivemetaGS697_FD_70187 | JGI IMG/M metagenome (GOLD analysis project Ga0070743, IMG submission 70187) | Estuarine microbial communities from the Columbia River estuary, USA - metaG S.697 | ecosystem: Environmental > Aquatic > Marine > Intertidal zone > Estuary | place: USA: Columbia River... | reverse complement strand
TAAAGAGTACAAGAAAGTCCTCGACGACCTCCAAGAAGAGATCGAGAAGAAGTACTCTGTTGTAGGTAAGGGTCTTAATTATCTGAAGAAAATCTTCAACAGGGGTCGCAGAGCTTCACAAATCAGAACAGCATCACAGATGCTTAACCAACTCAACAAAGAGATCTCTGATCTCAAGAAGGATCTATAATCATGAGACAGTTAACTGCATCGCAGAAAATCGCAGTGCTCGAACACCGTATAGCCAAACTTGAGAAGCAAGCTATCCTTAGAAGGTTTAAAAGGGAGGCTTTTATCATCCTGAATAAGCTCACAGGTGCTTTTCGTCGACCAGAGTTCATTTACGGAGCTTCGGAGAAAGACATCAAGAAAGCGATGAGGAAGCTGGAGAAAGACCCTGAATTTAAAAAGGTTCTAGAAAAAGCCCCTAAGAGAGGCAACCTAAAAAAGATGTGGGGCTACTTCAACATCTACTTCAAAAATGTACTAGGGTACGGCGGAATGATGCTCGTGATATTGGTGCTTGGTGCTATTACCATGAAGACCTTTAGCATCGGAGGGCTTGCCGCTGGAGTGCTATTATCCGCTTTTGTAGGAGACATGGCAAGTTCGGCCGCTGGTCCTGACGAATACTATGCTAAGGAAATTGCTAAACAAAGGCTACTAGACAGACGCTAGATAGTCTTAGACTCATATACGGGGTTGTACTGCTGAGAGACACGGATAAAAGTCGTGCATTTGCTTAACTCTCTCAGCTCCAGTGCTCCGATATAAGTACAGGTTGATCTGACGCCTCCAAGTATGTCCTGAAGGGTGTCCTTAAGGTCGCCACGCTCCTCAATTGATATTTCTTTATATACGGTAGAGGTTATACAAAGAAGAATAGAAGGTAGAGAAGATAAATGAGGCACCTCGAAGCGGCTTATACAGGTAAAAAGTTCAAGCTCAACGGCAGAGAAGTTTCCCTGCTTACCATCCAATCTTACGCTAGAGATAGAAACCACCCTGAACAACAAGAAGCAAAATCCTTTCTGAAGAAAAACAGAAAGGAGGTAGAGACCTATACTAAGGTGTTAGCAACCCTGAATGATGTGGCAGATACCCTAAAGAGTAGAAAGTTTAAGCAGACGGATGAAGGCCTTGAGGAGTTAGCAGGAAAACTCGTAGATCTTAGAAGAGACCCGAAAGCCAAATACTACTCTAAGATCATAGATGACATGATGAACAAGGTGGAGAGGAAATACTCTTTCGGGAAAAAGCTAAAGACCGTCTATGAGAGGGTCTGGAAGAACCGAAAGAGAGCCGACCAGATCCGTGTTGCTTCAAGGATGCTGGACGACATTAAATCTGAGATCTCTGATCTCAAAAAGGGTCTATAAAGTCTGGGTGCAACAAGGTATTCTCCCTACCTGCTCCGTTAGAGACCATAGTTACAGGAACTCCTGAGTTATCTTCTATGAAAGAGATGAACCACTGAAGATTCTCAGGCAGTTCCTCCCAAGACTTCGCCGAGGCTGAACCTCCCCAGCCCTCAAGCAGGTGCATCTGGTCTTGATACCACACCTTCACCTTCTCAAAGCCATCCAAGACATCGACTTTGGTTAAAGCAATCTGCGTGAAGCCGTTGAGCTGGTGAGCATAAATGAGGTCGTCAAGGTTCAACCACCCACACCTACGTTTACGAGCGGTGACAACACCAACCTCCTTGCCTATCGCTTGAAGTCTCTCCCCGTCTTCGTCTAAGTCCTCAGATATGAAATCGCCTTCACCTACTCGAGTGCAATACGCCTTGAACACTCCGATAGTATCTGTATCTCGAGGTAGAGCACAGCCCAGACTCGCACCGATACTAGGGGCGATAGTGTGGGAAGAGGTGACATAAGGATATGTCCCATGTGTGACATCAAGGAGAGTTCCCTGAGCCCCCTCAATGACCACATTCTTCCCTTCATGAAAGATACCATGAAGAAAAGAAGTCATGTCTGTCCTAATATACCCCCTCCACTGCTCCGACCACTCTTCGAGGATGTCTAGAAGCTTCGTCTCTTGATATGATGTGTTCTCTCCGTAAGCCCTCAAGAAAACATCTACACGGTGAGGCAATTCTTTAGAATCAAGAAGATCGCCTGCACGAATACCCACCCTGCGAGCCTTATCTTCGTAGCAAAGCCCAATTCCATTTCGAGTAGTCCCGATACGGTTGCCTGAAGCCTCTTCTCTTTGAACATCGTAGTAGATGTGAGTAGGGAGAACAAGGTGAGCTCTGCTGTCTATGTGAAGAGACCCCTCTAGGGAAATGCTCAGCCTCTCTTCAACGTCCCTCATCTCAGAAAAGAGGACATCTAAGTTAATGGCCATACCCGCTCCGAGTATAACTTCAGCTCCTTGGAGAACACCAGACGGTAAGAGGCGAAGTTTGAAAGTCTCTCCCTCATAGATAATGGTATGACTCGCATTAGATCCTCCCTGAAAACGAATACAGTAATCGGCGTCTGAGGAGAGAAAGTCCACAACCTTTCCTTTCCCCTCATCACCCCACTGACCTCCAATTACAGATTTAACATTATGCATCTCTCAAAACCCCCTAAATGACCTATCTCTTAGGACAGGCATAAAATTCGATCAAAAAACCTTGTCAATATTGCCTCTTGAAGCCTCTCGTAACTCTCGGATGCTTCTATAATGGCTAAGTAACCTTCCTCCAAGCTATCGAAGGAGAAGGTTTAATCTTTCATGTGTTACTTCTTGAATGAAGCCATGAGCCTCATACCGTTGATACCACAGCGGAGCAGATGACACAATACGGAATGTGAACAAAAGTCTAGGCGGGCTAAGCTATTTTTTGTTAGCTACTTTGACCTAGAAGAGATATCTGTTTCTGGTCATATCTGAAAGCCTTTAGTATTAGAAGCTATCTTTGCGACAAGGTCGAGATCATAACACCTAATCGCTTCCATCATAAGGCGGCATTCAAACCACAGATCCCCATCAACAAGGGGCATGAAGAGGTCATGGATATTATCCACCCCAAGCATCACATCGACCCCTGCATCTACGAGTTCCCTCACTGGAGCTATAGAGTTGTGTATCGGGGCGTATATGTGTGTCTTTTGCTTCATACTGATCGCGGCTGAGGGGCAGACTATCACCCCTGTGTTTGTGTCTTTAATCTTCCTGATAGTCGAAGACCTGCGATACGTGTCTTGGCAAGCTAAGGAAATTGCGTGAACTAGGTTCACCTGACCCTCTAGTCCGTGCCGTATGACTTTATTTACAACCATATGAGATTCTCTTTCAGAGGGGATGTTGTTCTGTCCCACATGAACATCAACAGGCTTCCCTAGCCTCTTTGCCAAAGAGAATATGAAATCCATATGTGCCTCAGGATCTCTGTCTCTATCGGGAAGACCGCCCACAACATCTGCCATTTCACAGGCTTCTACGAATGCACGGCGAGGTTCAGCCTCCAGAACGCCTTCAAGTGGCTGAACCGCTAGTTGGAGGTCGAAGCCTTTTGCTCTATAGTGATTCTTGACCTCTAAGGCAACCTCCATAGGGGCAGTTCCCACAATACCATCAGCATCAATAAAGGTTCTGCATTTAGTGACACCTTGAGACACCATAGCCTCTACACCACGACACATTCTGCTATATAAGTCAGAATGTGTGTAACCCTCTTTAAGCTCCCGATACAGATCCCATTTCTCCCGAAGACTACGCTGTGACTTTTCAAGTGTCTCGGGAGAGATGAGGTACGCCTTGTCAAAATGTGCATGATGACAAACGAACCCCCCTTTATCCTGTACCTTACTCAAAAAAAGATCTCTCATACTCTTACTCTCCTTCATTTAAAAACCTCTCAACCCGAGTATAAAGAGTCTAAAACAAAAGGAGTCAACGAAGATCTTGGTTTCTCTCAATAAACTATTTATTGATTCAGTTATCTAAGAAACTAGATTAAAGGGAAGTACGATGGCAGACGTGATCAGTAAGAACTATGAAGTAGCCACCTCTTTCGGCATATACACCTTCACCGTAACCTCGGACGAGAACGGGTTTACTTCAGTCGGTAATATACGAAGAAACGGCGTTGTCTGGACTAACGATTACCCCGCAGAAGTACACGCGGCAATACAAGACGCAATCATTGAAATAGAGACCCTCAACGGCAGTAATCCTCAGAACTTCCTTGTTGTAGATAACCTCCTCTCAGAGATTGCCGATCTCGGCGTTGCCTCTCAAGCGAATGCTAGAACAAATCTCGGCATCGTAGACACCCTCTCTTCTATCGGAGACCTCCAAGACGTAGATCTTGGAGACGGTATAGTAAACGGGAAAATACTCCAAGTTGTGGGTGGAGTATTTACCCAAGTAGACCCCGCTAATGGTGGGGGAGGCTTCACTCAAGAAGATATTGAAGATTTTGTAGGAGGTATGTTCCAAGATGGCGGAGGTGTCACTTGGACATATGACGACGCAAACTCTCAAATATCAGGCGTCGTCACGATAGATCACCTCTCTATTAGTGGCCTCAGTGATGTCCTAATAGCAGGTGCCGTAGACGGACATATACTCCGATATAATGGAGTAGCCTTTGTAAACCAAGTCTTGTCGTACAACGACCTTTCAGACACACCAGCTTTCGGCACTGCCTCCACTAAGGACACAGGCACTAATGTAGGCGAGGTTCTTGAATTCGCGGAACAAAGTACCTTACCTGCACTAGACGGAGCTAACCTAACCGCACTACCTAGTATAAACACCCTCTCTGATGTGGACACACAAGGGATTCAGAATGGTGATACTATCGTCTACAATAACGGGTCATTCTCACCTGGTCTAGTGAGTTCCGTGAGTTCCGCTAATGACTTAGACGACGTAACTGTGGCAAACCCCGTTCTAAATCAAGTGTTGGTCTATGATGGAGCTAACTTTACAAACAGGGCTTTGTCCTCCGCAGACCTCCAAGACGGTGCAGACCTCCTAACAGCTAACTCCTCTATAGGCGACCTTAACGATGTTAGCTTAGTCGGGAACTTAGTTAACGGAAAGATCCTTCAGGTTGTAGGAGGAGTTCTCGAGCAGGTCGACCCCCCAAACACAGGATTTACGCAAGAAGAGGTTGAAGACCTTGTTGGAGGTCAGTTCACTCACCTGAACCACTCCACAGGTATGAGCTTTACCTATGATGATGCAAGCTCTGAAATTAGAGGGTCTCTCGATCAAAGCTTACAAGACATCGCCAATGCAGGGCAGGCTCTTAACAACATCCTCATCAGCGACGGCAATAACATCGTACTCAAGACCCCAGCTCAAGCTAGAGTGGCTCTTGATCTTGAGGTTGGGATTGATGTACAGGAGCAGAATGACCGACTAACCGAGATCTCCGATATCGCACAGCCTACTGCAGACCACTTCCTTGCAGGAGACGGAGCAGATCTCGTTCTTAAGACTCCCGTTGAGGCAAGGCTCTCTCTAGAAATTGACCCTGCCAACGCTAGAGCAACTCTTGGATTTGGAACTGCGGTTACTAATGATACAGGAGACTTCCTAGCTTCAGGGTCAGGTTTAGATGACCTGAATGATGTGGCGGTGGTAGCTCCTGTAAATAAGCATGTCATTATCCACGACGGAGTTAACTTCGAGAACAGGACTCTAGCGACCACCGATCTTGCAGATGGAGCTAGCGTCCCCCTCTTACAGGGTGGAAACCTTACTCTCAATGGAAGCCTGTCTGTAGGAGAGATCACCCTCACGGACAATCAAGCCGAGGCTCTTGTTATCTCTGAAGGAGGTAATAACTACCTCACGTTCGTAACTACAGACGCGGGGGAGAGAATTGTTGTAGGCGTAGAGGCGGAGTTACAATCTAACCTAGTTGTAACAGGCACGGGTACAATTACGGCTCCTGCTGCCGCTGCAAACGGAAATGAAATTGTAACTGCATCTTGGATCAGATCTTTAACATTATCTGATCTAACGGACACCACTGAGGACGTTCAAGACATCGCAGGTGTAATGTTTAATCATGTGAACCACTCTACGGGTATCACGTTCACCTATGACGACATCAACAACAGGGTAGACGCCTCCTTAGCAAGCAGTCTCCAAGATCTCTCCCAGCTCAACAGAGCCAACGGAAACTTTATTGTAGGAGACGGTAACAACTTCGTCGTCCTCGCGAACCAGAACGCCAGAGATGCATTAGGTCTTGGAAGTGCCTCTACGAGTGAAGTAGCAGACTTCCTAGCTTCAGGGTCTGGGCTAGAGGATCTGGCTGATGTCAGCATCGCTGGGGTGGCTCCGATTCAGATGCTAGTTAGCGACGCACAGGGTGACTTCTCTAACAGAACCATCTCTACTGCCGACCTCTCTAATGGGTCGAAAGTCCCCTTGTTAGACGGTAGCGACGAGCTTATTCTCGCGAACACGTTCAAGCCGAACGGCGGGATTAACGTGAATAACCTTTTCCTAGTAGAAGGTCTTACAGGCAACACGGAGATCTCTGGATCACTCTCTGTAGACGGACTCTCTTCTATGGAAGGCGGTCTTAATGTCGTCAATCCGAATACGGGAGCAAATTCTCTTTCAATCACCCCAAACGGCAATGATGCGACAGTCAATAGTGCAGGAGGCAATATCTCCTTTAATGCGGTGAACATATCCACCACAGGCACGCTTGACGCAGGTGTCACTACACTTACCTCTCTTACCACAGCCTCTCTCTTGATGTCGGACAACTTGGCTTCCGCTCTATCTATATCTGAGGGGGGAAATCAATACTTGACGTTTGTGACTACAGACGGCGGTGAGAAGATAGTGTTTGGAGAGATCTTTGAGGGTATCTCAGGTTCCTCGATTGGGAATCTACTCCTCGAAGACAACTCCATCACCACCTTAAACAATGGAGGCGTTGACTTTGGGTCAGAGGCATTAACTACAACAGGTAATGTCACAGTAGGGAACAACCTCTTCGCAGTCGCGGGTGCTTCGGGTGACACCTCAATAGCGGGAGAGTTGACCGTCACAGGAACAGCAACCCTATCTTCAGGGCTATCTGCAAACAATCAAAACATCACCAATGTGGCAGATATAGAGCTAGGCTCGATCACCTCTGGAGGCAACCAAATCACCTTGAACGTCACAGACAATCAAGGTATTGCCCTTAAGATCGAAGAGTCTACAAACAATGTGCCTTATGTCGAGATTGAAACGACAGACAACAGCGAAGAAATCAGGTTGTTAAAAACAACCGTTATTGACGGCACGGTGACTATAGGGTCTGGGTCTATTGAAGATTCCACGGGTACGATTGATCTTGGGAACACGGATCTGACAACAGGCGGTGACATCACGGTTCAGAACCTTACGGTAAACGGCGTCCAGAACATCAATAACCAAAACAACCTCGCGGTCGCGAATAGTATCATTGAGCTCAACAACGGGTTTGTGGGGAATAACGCAAATGACTTAGGACTCCTGCTGACCCGAGGCAATCTCGACGATGCAGTTTTCCTATGGGATGAGGGCCTTGACATCTTTAGGCTGGCCACACACTCAGGTGCAGTCGATATCAACACCATTGACTTCGATGCGGTGGCAGGTATCACGGACGCAGACTTGAGAGTAGGTGACCTCGATTCACAAGGTAATATCTCTACTACAGGATCTCTTACGGTAAACAGCACAGGCACAATCCTCGCTCCCGCTCAAGCTGTTGCAGATAACCACATTGTTACAGCGGCTTGGGTGAGAGGACTTGAAATATCTGACCTCTCTAACGCCACAGAGGTCGTTCAAGACATCGTAGGGGGTCAGTTAACCCACGCCAACCATCCGACAGGCATTACCTTCGCCTATACAGATGATGGTGGAGTAAATGATGGGGAAATAACCGCCACTTTACAGGACTCTTTAGTCTCTATCGCAAGCCTTAATCCTGTAGCTGGAAACATACTATACACAACAGGCAATAATACATTTGCAGTCTCTGCTGTCACACAGGAAGGTAGAGACTTAATCGCATCGAACGACCCTCACGCCCACCTGAATCTTGAGGTTGGGGTTGACGTACAGGAACAGAATGACAGACTAACCGAGATCTCCGCGATTGCCGCACCTACTGCCGACAACTTCCTCGCGGGTGACGGGGCAGATCTCGTTCTTAAGACTCCCACACAAGCTAGAACCTCTCTGGGTATAGATCAAGTCAATGCGAGAGCAACTCTTGGATTTGGGACTGCTGTCTCTAATGACACGGGAGACTTCCTAGCCTCTAATTCAGGTTTAGATGACCTGAATGATGTCACGATAACTAATGACCCTCAAGCAGGAACTCCTTTGGTAAACCAAGTTTTGGTCTACACGGGGAACAGTCTCTTTGAGAATATTCAACTCTCTTCAAATCAGTTATCTGACGGAACGAGCCTGATAAAGACATCGTCTTCTATCAACGATCTGTCTGACGTTGACACTACAAACAAGGCACAAGGTAAAGTCTTAATCTTCAATGCACAAGGGGCGTTGACAGTAGGAGACAACACTATTATTGAAGAGTCTCAAGATGCCGTAGGTAGCTTGATCAACAGCGGTACTCAAACAGATATCACTGTGACTTACGACGATGTTAATGACAAGATAGACTTCTCGGTAGATGCCACTATTGCTAGAGTAAACAGCCCTATCCTAACAGGTACACCCGAATCACCTACAGCAGTACAGGGTGATGACAGTACCCAAATAGCTACTACGGCGTTCGTACAGAATGAAATACAGTTCATCAATGTAGGAGGGAACTTTCAGCCTGTAAATGACAGACTAACCGAGATCTCCGCTATCGCACAGCCTACTGCCGACAACTTCCTCGCGGGTGACGGGAACGACATTGTACTCAAGACCTCGACACAAGCTAGAACCTCTCTGGGTATAGATCAAGCTAATGCGAGAGCAACTCTTGGCTTTGGGACTGCTGTCTCTAATGACACGGGAGACTTCCTAGCCTCTAATTCAGGCTTAGATGACCTGAGTGATATTTCAATAGCCGTACCTGCAAATAAACACTTCATTGTCCACGATGGGGCTAACTTCGAGAATAGATTGATCTCTACCGCTGATCTTTTAGACGGCAGTGAGATCCCTCTCCTAAATGGCGGTGACCTCACCCTCAACGGCTCGTTGTCTGTGACGGAGATCTCACTTACAGATAATCAAGCAGAAGCTCTTGTCTTTACGGAAGCTGGCAACGACTACCTCACATTTGTTACTACAGATGCAGGTGAGAAGGTTGTCTTTGGTAAAGAGATCGAGTCTTCAGCGGGAGCTACACTTGGAAACCTTGTCCTGAGTGGGGCTAGCATCTCCTCTGGAGGTAATGGAGTTAGCTTCGGAGCTGAGAACATAACCACTACAGGATCTGTCACCTGCGTTGATCTTACGGTTACAGGTACGCTAACCACAATAGATACGGACAACCTCTCTGTTAAAGACCGAGTCATCGAGCTTAATAATGGCATCGGAGGAAACAATAACACCCTCGACATCGGCCTCTTCCTAAACAGGGGCGGCCTAGATGATGCTGTAGTTCTCTGGGATGAGGGAGAAGATGCGTTCGTATTTGCGACACATAGCGGGGCTGTGGACGGCACATCCACTGACTTCTCCTCTGTTGCAGGACTCAGCAAAGCCCCTGTTCAGACAGGTAACCTAAATGTTGAGGGTGATATCTCTTCAACATTAGGTGTCACTGTGGGAGGTGACCTAGTTGTAACAGGTACGGGTACAATTACGGCACCCGCTGCAGCTGCAAACGGAAATGAAATTGTAACTGCATCTTGGATCAGATCTTTAACATTATCTGATCTAACGGACACCGCTGAGGACGTTCAAGACATCGCAGGTGCGATGTTTAGCCACGCTAACCACTCTACGGGCCTAACCGCGTCCTATGATGATGCCGACAACAGAGTTGATCTCACGCTGTCCGATAATCTGCAAGATATTGCCGAGCTCGCCAATACAGATGGGAACTTCATTGTAGGTGACGGAAACGGATTTGTGTCAGAGACACCCGCTCAAGCTAGAACCTCTCTGGGTATAGATCAAGCTAATGCTAGAGCAACTCTTGGATTTGGAACTGCTGTCTCTAATGACACGGGAGACTTCTTAGCCTCTAATTCAGGCTTAAACGACCTCTCCGACGTAACTGTTGCGGGGTCTGCAAACAAGCACTTCATTGTCCACGATGGAGCTAACTTCGAGAATAGAGTGATCTCTACTGCGGACTTGTCCGATGGAGGCAACATTCTTCTTCTGCAAGGTGGAAACCTCACCATTAATGGAACTCTGTCTGTGACGGAGATCTCACTCACAGACAACCAAGCAGAAGCTCTCATCTTTACGGAAGCTGGCAACGACTACCTCACATTTGTTACTACAGACGGCTCAGAGAAGGTTGTCTTTGGTAAAGAGATCGAGTCTCCAGCGGGTGCTACTATCGGGAGCTTACAGTTAAGCGGGACTTCTATCACCTCTGGGGGTAATGGGGTTAGCTTCGGATCTGAGAACATTTCCACTATAGGCGATCTCACTGTTGGAAACAACCTATTCACAGTTGCAGGTGCTTCTGGGAACACCTCAATAAGCGGGAATCTTACAGTAACAGGTTCAGGTTCTATAACGGCACCCGCTGCTGCGGCAAATGGAAATGAAATTGTAACTGCATCTTGGATCAGATCTTTAACATTATCTGACCTAACGGATACCACTGAGGATGCTCAAGACATCACGGGGTCGATGTTCGACCACGCTAACCACTCTACGGGTCTAACCGCATCCTATGATGACGCCAACAGTAGAGTGGATTTAGCCCTCAGCTCGAACCTTCAAGACATTTCTGGTCTTGCGGTTACAGACGGAAACTTCATTGTAGGTGATGGGGGTAACTTTGTAGCAGAGACCCCAGCTCAAGTAAGAGCCTCTTTAGACCTTGAGATCGGGACGGACATACAAGCTCAGAGTGGTCTGTTAGACGACATATCTGCATTAGAGCCTCTTGGGGCAGACAAGATCATATATACCGATGCTCAAGGCTCTATTGACTCGTACACAGTCACCTCTGTGGGGCTCGACCTACTTGATGATGCTACGGTAGCCGACCAGAGAGCGACATTAGGTCTGAAAGATGCGTCGCTCGCGGACACCACCGTAAACGGAGGCGGTGCAGATGCGGGCAAGGCAATTCTCACAGACGTTCAAGGCAAGCTCGGTGCGTTAGATGGTTCTAACCTCACATCTCTAGGGTCGGTCAACACCCTCTCAGATGTCAATGTCACTACGGGAGACTTTGTAGGCGACGAAGTTTTAGTTTGGAACGCCAACGCGGGTGAGTTTGTCTCTACAATCCTTGCTGAATCAGCAAGGGACGCTGTCGGGTCGGCTCTTGAAGCTGGCACACACGCTTTTGTTGAAGATCAAGGCATCTCTTTCACACACGATGACGTGAACAATCAGATAGATCTTGAGATTGGGATCAACACCTCGAACTTGATTGACATCAACTCTCAAGCGGACACGAACAAGCAGGTTCTAAGGTACACAACAGATAATGGGCTGAACAAGTATGTTCCAACGGTTCTTGGGACATCGACGGAATATAATGTAGGAACTAGCCCGAATGAGCTTATTCTATTGAGTTCCCCTACCCAAAGTAATGTTAATGCGGTCGCGGACTTGATTGTTCTAGGTCAGGTAATCGAGACCGTTGACTATGGTTCAGTGGGCGACGCCTTTGTGCAGAACACAGATTTCAGCACCGATTGGAATGGGGCTGGGTTCAATGACCCTGTTATATATGCAGAAGTGGATCATGGAGTTTTAGTCTCTTAATAACTCTTGTATATATATCGACTACAAAAATATCAGAAGGAGTAAATTCCATGTCAGTCCGCAGAGTACAATTACGCAGGGGAACAACTGCTGAGAATAATGCTTTCACAGGTGCTGTCGGTGAGATCACCGTAGACACCACGAAGAACACAATTCGGGTTCACGACGGGGCTACCGCAGGAGGGACTGAGACAGCCCTTCCTACTCTCTCTAACATAGCCCCTTCTGCCGATGTTGATTTCAATGGTCAAAAGATCGTAGATGTGGCAGACCCTACGAATGCACAAGACGTAGCGACTAAGGCGTATGTTGACTCAGGTGGTGGCATCCAAGTTGGAGACCTCACAGATGTAAATATTGCAGGTGTTGGGGAAGCCCATGTCCTTATCTACGATAACGACAATGATTCAAGGTGGGAGAACGTGGCTATCTCTGGAGACCTGACAATCTCTGCAACAGGTGTCGCTTCCCTCACCACAGATGCAATCCAGACCCCAAACATAGAAGACGGTCAAGTAACCAACTCGAAGTTAGCTAACTCTACGATCACAATCTCAGATGGAGCTAACACCGATAATCTGCCTCTCGGACAGACCCTCACTTTCACCGCAACAAACTCTGAGACTACAGTTGCCGTAACCGCTGACGGAGATAATGCCAACGGTTCGATTGTAACTATCGGACTCCCGAATGACGTGACGGTTTCAAACGACCTCACGGTAAGCAACGATCTTACTGTGACAGGCAACCTGACAGTTAACGGAACTACAACTACTGTCAATACAGATCAAGTTACTGTCCAAGACCCCGTTATGATCCTCAACAATGGGGACGTAGCAAACGACATTGGCCTATTTATCACCAACCCTGGTGCTGAAGGAGATCAACTATTTATCTTCGACAACACCGATCAGGTTTTTAAACTCGCACAAGCTCCCAACGGAGCCACGGGCGGGGATACAAATTTCAACCCTACCGATTACTCTGACCTCAAGCTAAAAAGTTTAGAGACTACAGGTACGGTTCAGGTGGCCACAACTTTGGCAGTCACAGGTATCGCCACATTCTCAAGCTTACTTAACGCGAACGCGGGCCTTGCAGTAGACACTAATAAGTTCACCGTCGCAGACACAACAGGTGACACCTCAATTGCAGGGACGCTAGATGTTACAGGGATCTCTACTTTAGCCTCTGCTTCAACAGTAGGAGACATAGAGCTCACGGATGGTCAAATCCAGACAACAAACGCTAACAATGACCTCTCTTTTAACGACAATAACCTCTCTACCACAGGGACGTTGACTGTCGGTGGCGAGGTTACGTTAACGAGTGGGGCTACCGTAAGCTCCAACTCAACCCTCTCTGTCGAGAAGGGAGCGACTCATCAGATTATATTGAACTCTGATGTCACCACGGATAACACCCCAGCAAACGCATCTATTGCAGTTGCTCTCAGTAACGCACCCTCTTATGCCACAATCCAATGGGACAATGGCACTAGCACTTGGGCTCTCTCTAATAATGCTAGTGCTTCTACAGACTTCACTGTAGGTCAAGACCTTGTTGTTACCCGAAACCTCTACATTTCGGATAGCTCCACGAACGGAATTACCTTCAGGCACGATGAAGCAGACGCACAAGACGAGACTCTCCTGAGAGTAGATAGAGGCGTCTCCTACGCAACCCTATCTTGGGATGAGAGCTCTACTTACTTCTCAGTGTCAGAGGGCATAAACGTAGTTGGGGCAATCACCCAAGGTGCTGTTGACGGGGCTTCAAACTTCAGTGTCAGTAATGCGGGTGTAGTCACCTCCGACAGTGACGGACATAGGCTCGCAGGTATTACTTTCTCAGGTACTACCATAGAGGCATCCACAAATGGAGCTGGCATTGACTTTGGTAATGAGAATGTTTCTACAACAGGAAACTTGAGCTCCACAGATGTTACCTCTACAGGTAATGCCTCGATCAATACGGCAACACTATCTGGTCTCCTTACCGCAAATGGTGGGATCACCGCCGATGGCGGGGTGTTCACCGTAGCAGACACATCAGGCAATGTGAGCACTTCTGGCACCATGAACGTAACGGGGGACTTCGATGTCAACGGAAACTTTACGATCACGGCGGCATCTGGTGCGACTACTGTCGTAGGTGCGATCACGGCTACCGCAGAAGGAACTCAGATCGCAGATTTCACCTTTAATAACGGCGAGGTCACTTCTGCTACAGGTACGATTGACTTCAGTAATGAGAATCTCACCACAATAGGAACCCTGTCTGGGGGAGCTGGGACTCTGACCTCACTCAACGTCTCTGACGGGAATATCACTAATGTAGGTGACATCTCCCTTGATACGATCTCTTCGGACAGCTCTACTGTTGTTGTTTCGATGGATGACAATGTTGCGGGATCTTTTGAAGTTAAAGAAGGTCTAAACAGTTATATCAAGGTAGATACGACAGACGGTTCAGAGCTAATCACATTCGGTAAGGAGGTGGCCTTTGACACAGCTACCTTTACGGGTGACGTATCTTACGACTCCGCCCTGACCGTAGACGGCCTTCTTACCGCGAATGCAGGGATCACTGCTGATAACTTCTCTGTAGCGGATACTACGGGTAATACCCAAATCGGAGGCACTCTTACTGTCACCTCTACAGTCACGGCTACCGCAGAGGGATCTCAGATCGCAGATTTCACCTTTAATAACGGCGAGATCACTTCTGCTACAGGCACGATTGACTTCAGTAATGAGAATCTCACCACAATAGGTTCTGTTACCGTTGCTTCCCTCAACGTCTCTGACGGGAATATCACTAATGTAGGTGACATCTCTCTCGACACGATCTCTTCTGACAGCTCTACTGTTGTTGTTTCGATGGATGATAATGTTGCGGGGTCTTTTGAAGTTAAAGAAGGCCTAAACAGTTACATCAAGGCAGACACAACAGACGGTTCAGAGCTAATCACATTCGGTAAGGAGACTACCTTCTCAGATGCGGTCAATGCTTCATCGACTGTGACGGTCGACGGCCTTCTTACTGCAAACGCAGGGATCACTGCTGATAACTTCTCTGTAGCGGATACGTCAGGTAATACTCAGATCGGAGGCACACTTACTGTTGACGGTCTTCTTACTGCGAGTGGGGGGATCACTGCCGATAATTTCACTGTAGCGGATACGTCAGGTAATACAACCATCAGCGGAACTCTTCAAGCAGAGGATGCCGTGACGGTCGATGGCCTTCTTACTGCGAATGGAGGAATCACTGCTGATAACTTCTCTGTAGCGGATACGTCAGGTAATACTCAGATCGGAGGCACACTCATTGTCACCTCTACGATCACGGCTACCGCAGAGGGATCTCAGATCGCGGATTTCACCTTTAATAACGGCGAGGTTACTTCTGCTACAGGTACGATTGACTTCGCAAATGAGAATCTCACTACAACAGGTTCTGTTACCGTTGCTTCTCTCAGCGTCGCGGAGGGTGATATCACTAATGTGGGTGACATCTCCCTTGATACGATCTCTTCTGACAGTTCTACCATTGTTGTTTCGATGGATGACAATGTTGCGGGATCTTTTGAAGTTAAAGAAGGTCTAAACAGTTACATCAAGGTAGACACAACAGACGGCTTAGAGCTGATCACGTTCAGTAGAGATGTGATTTTTGCAGGAACTGCGAACTTCACCAGCGGGGCTATCGGGCTTAACGGTGGGAACATCGTGGTCAACGAAAACGGAAATGCCACAGACTTTAGAGTTGAGACACCTCTCTCTTCAGAAGCTCTTTTTGTGGATGGTACGAATGACCTCGTTGAAGTAAACCGACCTCTTGATGTTACGGGTGCAACGACAGTGTCGGGGTCTTTTGATGTTTCGGGGGCGACTTCTCTAAATGGGGGACTTTCCATCTTGTCCTCTGACCTCGCAGGAGATGCGAACAATCAATCTGCTTTAGTACTTCTCAACTCAGATGCTACCGCAGTCGGAACTGAGAGAGACGCTAAGATTGAAGTGGAGAGAGGCACGGCAACCAACTCCTACATCCAATGGGATGAGTCTGAGGATGAGTGGTCAGTCTCGAACGCCCTACACTCCGTAGGCAACTTCGACGTTAATGGGAACTTCAGTGTCGCCTCTGCGAGTGGGAATACCTCTGTAGGGGGGACTCTAGCTGTAACATCTACTATCACGGCTACCGCAGAAGGAACTCAGATTGCAGATTTCACCTTTAATAACGGAGAGGTTACTTCTGCAACAGGTACGATTGACTTCAGTAATGAAAACCTTACCACAACAGGTTCTGTAACTTGCACCAACCTCACGGTGAACGGAACTCTCACCACAGTGAACTCGACGGATCTTGAAGTAGTGGATTCAATGATCCGTCTTAACAAAGGGGCGGGATCTGGGGCTAATAACACCAGAGACATCGGTATCTTCATGGAGAGGGGGAGCGATGAAGACGATGCGGTGTTCTTCTTCGATGAAGACGACTCTATCTTTAAGATGGGTCTCACTCAAACGGCAAGTACCGCGACGGACTTCACTGAACCAACTACTTGGGGTGCGTTGAAGATAGGTACGTTGACGACAACCAATGCCGTGACTTCAGAGGGAGTAGTGAACGCAAATGGCGGTATCGCCATTGACACTAACGGATTCACTGTTGACGGGGCGAATTATAACCTTTCAACAACAGGTGAAGTTCTCGTAACCAAGACCTCCGCCAATGCTTTGAAGGTGGAGACAGATGCAAACGGTGAGATCTTTAACATTGACACCAACACACCAAAGGTCACTGTTACAACAGCGGTGTTCGAGCCCGATGCAGGAATCAATGTTGGTGCTGATGTCTTTAGCGTAAGTAATACAGGTGTCACTTCGATACTTAATACAGTCAACGTAAAAGCAGATAACACCGCCACCCTCGTAGTAGAGAAAGCAAACGGCACTGACGTTGTAAACGTAGACACTACGAACAGCATCACCACCGTAACGGGTCAATTTAAAACCGATGACTTGAGAGCAAGTTCTGCAGGGACGGGGAGCTTTAAGATCAACTTGGTGAACAACATCGCCGACGCTCTTGAAATTAAAGATCTCGGTGCTGGAGGCGACGCGGACTCATACATGACCTTCAACACCACCGAGGGATCTGAACTAATCACTTTAGCTCAACCTACTGCCTTTAGTGGTCTAACTACCCTACAGGGGGAGGTGAACGTAGAGTCGAACACTAACGGTATCGTCTTCAACTCAGACCTTACAGGAAATGGTGAAGAGAGCGACGCTAAGCTGATTACAGTTGAAAGAGGCACTGAGACTAATGCCTTGATTGAATGGGATGAGGACAATGACGAGTTTAACATTAACTCTGTTTCGGGCCTCCACCTTCAAGGCAAAGCAGGAGCAAACGCCTTAACCGTAGGCGACACAACTTCAGCGGGAACTACAACCGCGACTTTAACAACGGCAGGTGCCTTGAGTCTCGCTTCTACTCTTAATGTCACAGGTGTAACGACCTTGACAGGCTTAGCGATCAATACGCTGTCGGACAACGACGGCGATGGCATTGTGGTTGAGCTCGCTGACAATGACACCGATGCTTTCGTTATTAAGCAAGGTGATGCGGGGGAGGCTTACGTTACTGTAAACACTACCGCCGAGTCTTTGACGCTCAATCAGAGTACCGCGACGAGTTCAGACCTAAGCGTGGGAACAACTCTCACGGTCACGGGTCAAAGTACACTCGATGATACTTTAAATATTAAAGCGTCTCCCACCAATAGTGTTGCAATCCTCTTGAACTCAGACAGTGCAGATGCTGACGTATCTATCTTCAAAGTGAACGATACGACAGCAAACGTGCAGTTTGATTGGGATGACTCAGAAGGGTCTTTTGTCGTAAAGGGAGGCAAGCTCCACTCTGAGACTCAGGTCACAGTTGGCGGAACGATCACAACAGACCCTAACTTCACCGTTGCCACATCAGGTGAAGTAAGCACAGAATCTACGGTCACTGCTTCTGGTAATGTAAAGACTTCGTCAGGTGCTATCCAGATTGACACCCCTAGCTTGGGTGCGATCACATTCAACTCGGATGACACAGCGGAACTCGACGCACATGACTTCGGGATCACCGTATCAAGACCTTCGGCTGGCACGGACGCTGTTTTCTTCTGGGATGAGTCCGAGAATGTTTGGCAGTTCAACAACGCGGGTAATGTCCAAGTGGCAAATACTCTCATTGCTGACTCTGACGCAGGCGGTGCGATTTCCATTTCAAGTGGGCTGATCACCTCTGCTTCTGGCACCATCAGCTTTGACAATGAGAACCTTACGACCACAGGCACGCTGACCGCAGGCGTGGCGACATTAACTTCCGTAAATGTCACAAGTGATGGCTTAAGTACAATCACATTAAATAGTGATCTAGCAGGGGGTGTAGCTCCGTCACAAAACGTAGGTATCACTGTAAACAGAGGTTCTTCGACAGATGCGACATTGCACTATGATGAGACTGCAGACACTTGGAAAGCGGATAGGGGAGACGGCAACGCTGAGATTCTGCTTACTGAAGAAGACGTGCTCTACACGTTAACTACAGACTCGGGAGGGGGATCTACATACAGCTTTGACCAGAAGACAAATAACGCACTCTCCATTCTTGGAACGGCTAATGAGATTGGCGTTACAAACACCGACGGTGCAGTTACGGTAGCTATCGAAGACAACCCGACCCTCATAGGTTCATCGGCACAAGGTGTTCTTATCTCAGGCAATGTTACCGTTACAGGTAACTTCAGTGGTACAGGTGCGGCAGTCAAGCTCGCTGACCGCATGATCTACTTGGGTCAAAATAACGACTCTGCCACAAGAGATCTCGGTTGGTACTCCAAATACGGCAATAATCTCGCCGCCGCTCGATATGCAGGCATGATCTACCAACCAGAAGAAACCGATGCAGACGCAAAAGATGGAGTCTACAAAGTATTTCACGGTATCAGTACAGATCTCTCTCTAGGTACAGACCTGAACATTACCGTAACAGATTCTGAGCTGGCTCCTATTGACACCTCTATGGTAAGAGGCGGTAAAGCATCAGGGGCGGATCTTTCAGGTGCAGATCTTACCTTATCAGGAGGCTTGAGTACGGGTTCTGCTGACGGCGGGTCAATTGTATTTAAGACAGCATCTCCGAGCGGGTCTGGGTCGAGCAGTAACTCGGCATCCACCGCTCTTACAATTAATGCAGGTCAAAGAGTGATCACTTCAAGTGATTTGGCTGTAGGCGGGCAAGCAGTCCTAGATACCTCGACAATATCTCTTGGTAACGGAGACATTACTTTTGCTGTCACGAAGTCGTATCATAAGGTCACCCCTGACGGTGCGAACAATACCATCTCAACGATCACAGGCGGAGAGACAGGGTCGATCTTGGTGATCCAAAAGAGTGGTGGGGGTAACCTTATATTAAGTGACGATGGAACTTCAGGCACTGCGGACGGCCTTGCTCTCGCGACAGGTAGCAATATTACTCTCAGCAACGATTACTCATCAGCTACTTTCATCTACAACGGGACGAATTGGTCTCTTATCTCTAGCGTCACTGTAGGTGCTTAAGAAAAACTATAGTATCTCGCCTTTATGTTGGTATAAATAAGGAGAACTTAAAACCAACATAAAGGAGAATACTCATGAGTTCTCATACCATTTTTAAAAGAGGCACTTTTGTTAAGCTGAGAGCAAACTCGGTTATCCACTTGGGCAGGCTTGAGAGGAATATCTACGAAGGCGATGTCGTAGAATACGATG
>Ga0070743_10000285_pt1 | contig 19790 bp, 19 predicted proteins | sample ColrivemetaGS697_FD_70187 | JGI IMG/M metagenome (GOLD analysis project Ga0070743, IMG submission 70187) | Estuarine microbial communities from the Columbia River estuary, USA - metaG S.697 | ecosystem: Environmental > Aquatic > Marine > Intertidal zone > Estuary | place: USA: Columbia River... | reverse complement strand
ATAATTATGACCCTAATGGATGTAATTGAATCTTAAAAATTAATTCGCCACGAATTCAATATTTTTTTTATCTCTATGAATCCAATGATTTTAAATTTTCATCAAAGATGAAAACAATTATTATGAAGAATTACTTATAATTCATCAATTCGTGCAAAAAAAATCAATTCTAGTATCTTTAAAATAATTAATTACAACCGGTGATTAGTGTACTTTTTCCATTGTTGATTTCGTTGAAATTTTCATTTCATTACCTTGAACTGAAATGGTCATAGCGATTTCTGATTTTCTAGAAACCCCTGTTTTACTGTCAATCTCAGCCATTCCGCTAGTAGTGCCCTCACCTACACCACTTACAGCACCTGAAATAGTCAAAAACACGGTATCATTTTCAATTTTTGAAACCATATAATTTGTAATCATTTTCATTCCCTGATCTTCAACTTCATTTGACCATGTTGAACCAACAGAGATTTTTTCTTTAGGGAAAATAATACTCCCTGATTTATTAAACTGATCCATTCCTTGGAAAGCTGGTTCCACTTTTGTAGAAAACAACTCTCCTAGTTTATTGATTTTAGTATAAATAACCGCCTTCAACATTGGATCAAGTTGTTGTTTCATCATTTTACCCATTGGCTCTAAATCTTCTTCTTTAGCAGATGAATCATAACTCATGGTCATTCCACCTTGAAGCATGTCCATAGTCATATTCGAAATTTTTGACTCGACTGAAATGGTGTCAGCATTCACATTAGCAATAAGCATGTCCGAAGTCATTTTAATATTCATTCCTCCTTGTGCACCCATGTTATTTATAGTTTCAACAATAACAACATACTTGTCGCCAGGAGAATAATTAGCTCTTAGTAAAACAGATTTTTGTGCAAACACACATACTGAAGCTAACACAAAAAATAAGTTAATAATTCTTTTCATAGTTTTCTAAATTTAGTTTTATCAAATATAAATGTAATAAAGGAAATTAATTCTCTTATTTATAAAAATTAATTAAAAAATGTTCTAAAAATTACAATCAGTCTCTTTGTTGTTCAAAAATCCAATCATACATGGTATCTTGATGAAAAAGACGCTCAACACTTCCATGATTGCCTCCTTCTATGATTGTAAAAGTAACTTTTGCATTTTTATCATATTTTTGAATAGCATCTACTATTATTTTAGATTCAGAAATTGGCACAATAAAATCTTTATCTCCATGTTGAATCCAAAGTGGAATTGTACTTAATGTACACGCATCTTTTACGTTTCCACCACCACAAATAGCAATAGCTGCTGTAATTTTATCAGCGTATTTCCCTGCAAAATGAAGCGTTCCATAACCTCCCAAACTCATTCCACAGACATAAATTCGAGTAGCATCCGTATTATAGTTTTTTTGAACATATTCTAAAATTTCCAAAACTTTGTCTGGATTCCAACTTCCTTTTTTCAATTGAGGAGCCACTACAATAGCCGGGATTTTTCGTCCTTTTTCCATGGCATTGAGTACGCCATATCTTTTTACTCGATTCAAATCAGTCCCTGAAAGACTTTTTCCATGTAAAAATATCAAAATGGGTTGTTTCTCCATTTTTTCAGCTTCTGGAACATGAATCCAAAAAGGATATGTTGTTTTTTCAGTAATCGTTTTCAATTGCGAAAAACCAACAAAAAAAGAGAACAAAAAGAAAATTGTACTGATGTGGTTTAATTTCATTTGTTGGAAATGGATTTTAAAAAATTTATTGTGAAAGTACGAAAAAGAGTGTTGAACTGGCGATTGTAACACAAAAATTAAATGGCTTTTTTATGTTGGTTTTTTTTGATGAAACATGTTAACATTGCTGACAACTGGTATAAATTTTATATATGTCTTAGTTTTAATCAATGTAATAGAATTGAAGAATAAAAGAAGGATATAGCTAAAGTAAAACTTGATAATATGGATTTGCAATTCGTACCCACAAACAACATATATAGTTTGATACGCTTCTTTATTTTTTCTTATAAACTCAATAACATTGTTACTTTTTTAAATTTTTAAAAAACAATACCAATTTAGATTATGAGTTGAGAGGTTAAGTGCTTGATTAGGTAATTGTAATGCCACGGATTACAAATACACGATATCATATAATCGATATTGAATGTTCTAAAAAAATGAGATTTATGTGAATTATTTTACTGCTTGTTGAAGTATTTAAAATTCCTGTCAATGTATCCGTAACTCCTTCTGATAAAAACGAAAATGTATTAATAAATACTTAATCCATATAAATGCATTTTGAAATTCTATTAATACATGAGAAAATTTAAATTATGAATGCAAAACATAAAAGTTTGAATCATAAATTTTAAATATAGAACCTAAGACTTAAAAATCCTGATTCACATCCCAAGATTCCAAAATATCTTTTAACGTACTGATAAACATGCCACCAAGTGCACCATTTACCACTCTGTGATCATAGGAATGTGATACAAACATTTTCTGTCTGATTCCAATAAAATCACCCTCAGGAGTTTCAATCACAGCAGGTACTTTTCTGATAGCACCCAAAGCTAAGATTGCCACTTGTGGTTGATTGATAATGGGTGTACCCATCACTGAACCAAAACTACCAACATTGGTAACAGTATACGTTCCATTCTGAATTTCATCTGGTTTTAGCTGATTGATTCTAGCTCTATTTGCCAAATCATTCACAGATTTAGTCATACCCACTAAATTCAATTGATCCGCATTTTTAATAACTGGAACAATCAAATTTCCATCAGGCAATGCAGCTGCCATTCCCAAATTGATATTTTTTCGTTTGATGATTTTATCACCATCAACCGTAATATTTATCATTGGGTATTTTTTTATGGTTGCAGCAACAGCATGCATCAAAATGGGTGTAAAAGTCAATTTCTCTCCTTCTCTTTTAAAGAAAGCATCTTTAACTTTATCCCTCCATTTTACAATATTGGTCACATCAATTTCAATGAATGATTGCACATGAGCCGAAGTTTGCACAGAATCTACCATGTGTTTGGCAATCAATTTGCCCATTCTAGACATTTCGATAATTTCATCACCACCGTTTACAGAAACTGGTACTTTTGGTTGCTCTTTTGGGGTATTTTCTAGAACTATTTTTGGAGTTTCAACTTCTTTAATTGTAGTTTTTGGGGTTGACTTTCTATTGGATACAAACTGTAAAATATCTTCTTTGGTAACTCTGCCTTCTTTTCCAGAACCTTCAATATTCTCCAATTCTTCCATTGAAATACCTTCTGTCTGAGCGATATTTCTCACCAAAGGGGAATAGAATTTTCCAGAATCGGAAGTTTTTAAAATAGGAGTTCCGACAACCTCTAAAGCATTATCGATGATTTGTTGAACTTCTTGAACCTCTTTTGGTTCTTCCGCAATAGTTTTAGAGACAACAGTAGGAGTTACATCACCACTTGTTTCAATAATAGCAATGGTTTCACCAACTTGAACAATAGCATCTTTTTCAAATAAAATTTCGACCAAAGTTCCTTCTACTTCACTTGGCACTTCAGAATCTACTTTGTCTGTCGCAATTTCCACAACAGCCTCGTCCAATTCAATAGTATCTCCAACTTCTTTTAACCAAGATGTAATGGTTGCCTCAGCAACACTTTCACCCATTTTTGGTAACTTAACTTCAAACCTTGCCATGTAATTCTGATTTTTCTGGTTGCAAAAATACAAAAAAAGGGATGATATTTTTTGAAAACAAAATTGAAAATTGAAAGAATTTTTGAAATAATATTATTGTATTAATAATTTATTACACTTTTACCTATTATAATTTATGAAATATACAACTAGAATTGCTTTTTTATAAATATATTAAAAATTAAACCCAACTCTTTGGATTTTTTAAAACGCTAATAAGTTTTGCTTCATCTGAGTTTTCTTCTGGATAAACATCGTATTTCCATTGTACTTTTGGAGGTAAACTCATTAAAATACTTTCAATGCGTCCGTTTGTTTTTAGTCCGAAAAGTGTACCTTTGTCATGAACCAAATTGAATTCAACATAACGTCCTCTCCTAATTTCTTGCCAGTCTTTTTGAGCTGCTGTGTATGAAATTCCTTTTCTTTTTTCAACAATAGGCACATAACTATTTAAAAAACTATTCCCAATTTCAGTAACAAAATCATAGCGATTTTCTAATGAAAAATCTTCGGTTTCTTTTAAATAATCAAAAAACAATCCGCCAATTCCTCGCGCTTCATTTCTGTGGGCATTCCAAAAATAATCATCACAGTTTTTTTTAAACTTCGGATAAAAATCTGGATGATGTCTGTCGCAGGCAGTTTTGCAAGTTTGATGAAAATGAACAGCATCTTCGTCAAATAAATAATAAGGCGTTAAATCTTGACCACCACCAAACCACTGAGTAACAATTTCTTCTTCTGAATTATACATTTCAAAATACCGCCAATTTGCATGAACAGTGGGTACAAAAGGGTTTATTGGATGCAACACCAAACTAAGTCCACAAGCGAAAAAATTACCTTCTTCTACTCCAAATTGTTTTCTTAAAACTTCTGGCAATTCTCCGTGAACAGATGAAATATTTACACCACCTTTTTCGAAAATTGCCCCATTTTCTATAACTCTGGTTTTGCCTCCACCACCTTCTTCACGAACCCAGATATCTTCTTTGAAAGATGCTAAACCATCTACTTTCTCTAGTGTTGAGGTGATGGTATTTTGTAGATTTTCTATGTACTTGTAAAACTTATTTTTCATAAACAATTTCGTGTTTATCGTGCAATAAACTTAGTGTTTTTGTTGTAGCTGCAGTTACTGATAATGGTAAAACAATTATAATTCCGATGAAAGGAATCAATAAACATAGCATAAAAACAATGCCATTTCCAATGGCAAAACCTCTTCTTTTTTGAATAAAATCGACACTTTCTTTATAGGGTAAATGACGCTCTAACGTATAATCCATATTCCCAAAACCCGCATAATATGCCTGCAATAAAAACAATAACAGCGTTGAAAAAAGATTTACGATTGGAATCAATTTCAAAATTAAAAGTGGCAAACTGAACAACAATTCTTTGGATAAATTTCTAATATTAATTCTAATTCCTCTAATTAATTGCTCAAAAAAAGTAGAATTTCGATACAAATGTTTTAAATCACCATACAAATGTTGTTCAATTTTTTCGGAAACAACACTCATAAATGGCGCAGAAAATGCCATGATAATATGTTTGTAAACAATCAAACCAAGAATGATGATGATTACTGCTCCAAAAAAATGACTCAATCCAGTAAAGGTTTCTTTGCCCCAGTCCCAAATCCAAGATTTTGAGATAAAAGCACCAATATTGTCAGACAAAACATAGGCTTCTACTCCAATAAAAACCGCCGTTAAAATGCTGATCAAAACAGGAATGATAAAATATTTCCAAAGTTTTAGTTTAGAGATCAGCGCAAAAGCGCCTCCATATTCTTTAATTCCTAAAACAACATTTTTAATCATTGTACTACACTTGCGTTAGCGATTGAGCAATTGTTGGAGCTCCTTGAAAAGAGCGACTGCGAAAGCGCGACCTTTACGGAACGCCCAAATACTATGAACGATATTCTTTTACAGCGTCTACAAATGCTTTGGCATTTTCTAAGGGAATATTTGGTAAAATTCCGTGTCCTAAATTTACGATATATTTATCTTTTCCGAATTCATTGATCATTTGATGCACCATTTTTTTGATTTCTGATGGCGGAGACAACAATCTTGCAGGATCAAAATTCCCTTGCAAGGTGATATTTCCTCCTGATAAATATCGGGCATTTCTAGCAGAGCACGTCCAATCTACACCTAAAGCGGAAGCTCCAGATCTTGCCATCGTATGCAAAGCAAACCAACAACCTTTTCCGAAAGCAATTACTGGAATGCTATCTTTTAAGGCATCAATAATTTGTTGGATGTATTGCCAAGAAAAAGTTTCATAGTCTGTTGGCGATAACATGCCTCCCCAAGAATCAAAAATTTGGACGGCATCAACACCAGCTGTAACTTTCGCTTTTAAATACGCAATAGTGGTATCTGTAATTTTTTGTAATAATGCGTGCGCCACAACAGGATTTGTAAAACACAATTCTTTGGCTTTATCAAAGGTTTTTGAACCTTGACCTTGCACACAATAGCATAAAATAGTCCAAGGTGAGCCTGCAAAACCAATTAGCGGAATTTCATCATTCAGTTTTTCTTTGGTCATTTTTATGGCTTCCATAACGTAACCCAATTCTTGATGAACATCCGGAGTAATAACGCTGTCTAAATCTTTTTGATTTCGAATTGGATTGGGCAAATAAGGACCGAAATTAGATTTCATTTGCACTTCAATATTCATGGCTTGTGGCACCACCAAAATATCTGAAAATAAAATGGCAGCATCCATACCAAATCTACGAATGGGTTGCACTGTAATTTCTGAGGCTAATTCCGGAGTTTGGCAGCGTGTAAAGAAATCATATTCTTCTTTAATCGCCATAAATTCAGGCAAATAACGTCCTGCTTGACGCATCATCCAAACTGGAGGTCTTTGAACAGTTTCGCCTTTTAAGGCTCTAAGAAATAAATCGTTTTTTATATGATTGCTATTAGCCATTAGTTGTTAGCTTTTAGTTTAGTAATACGTTTATTAATCATTTCTGATTTAAATTTAATTTTCCATTTGAGAAACAGCTAGTAAGGCTTTATCAGCAGCATTCGCGAATATTTTCATGTCTTTTTCTGAAATTGCTGAAGATAAAAACCATGCTTCAAATTGAGAGGGAGGTAAAAACACCCCGTTTTTTATCATTTCCCAAAAGAAAACTGCAAACTTTTTGGTATCTGAAGTTTGCGCTTCTTTAAAATTGGTGACCTGAGATTTTGTAAAGAAAGGATTCATCATAGAACCAAATCTATTTACTACCAAATCAACTTGATATTTTTTAGCAGTTTCTGATAAGATTACTTCTAAAATTGCCCCAATTTCTTCGAACTTTTTGTATGGATTTTGTCTTTTCAATTCGGTTAACGTTGAAATTCCTCCTGCCATTGCAATTGGATTTCCGCTCAATGTTCCAGCTTGATACATGCCACCTAAAGGCGCTACTTTTTCCATGATTTCATTTCTTGCTCCATAAGCTCCAACTGGAAATCCACCTCCAATTACTTTTCCTAAACAAGTAATATCTGCTGTAACTCCCAATAATTCTTGTGCGCCTCCAAATTTTGAACGAAATCCTGTCATCACCTCATCAGCAATTAACAAAGCTCCTTTGCTTTCTAAAAAATCTTTCAGTTCTATTAAAAAATTATTTTGCGGAATAGCAACACCCATATTTCCACAAATGGGCTCAATAATTACCCCTGCAATATCATCATGTTTTTCAAAGTGTTTTTTTACACTCTCTAGATTGTTATATTCAGAAATTAAGGTGTTTTTTACAGCTCCTTCTGGAACTCCTAAACTTCCAGGTAAACTTAACGTCGCTAAACCAGAACCCGCTGCAACCAATAAGGCATCTTGATGCCCGTGATAACATCCTGAAAATTTAATAATTTTATCTTTTCCTGTGAACGCCCTTGCCAAACGAATACCACTCAAAACAGCTTCAGTGCCTGAATTTACAAAGCGAACTTTGTCCATCCCAGAAAAAGCATCACACACAATTTTTGCTAAAATAATTTCGTTTTCTGTTGACGCTCCAAAAGAATACCCATTCTTTAGTGCTTTGTGAATTGCTTTTTGCACTTTTTTATGACGATGACCCAAAACCATTGGCCCATAAGACAATACCAAATCCACATATTTGTTGCCATCAACATCAATGATTTTGGAACCTTTTGCTTTTTTGATAAACAACGGATTTCCACCTACAGAAGCAAATGCTCTTACAGGAGAATTTACCGCTCCGACAAGGTTTACCAGGCCTAATTCGTAAAGTTTTTGTGATTTTGAGAATTTCATTTTTTTTTCTTTTGGGTTTTAGCTTTTTGACATTTGCAAATGGCAAAAAGCTAAAAACCGAATATTATTTATTTAAAACCTTTGCCGCTTCTTTCGCAAAATAGGTAATGATAATGTCTGCTCCTGCTCTTTTCATGGATAGCAAACTTTCCATCATAACTTTTTCTCCATCAATCCAACCTTTTTCAGCAGCAGCTTTGATCATGGCGTATTCTCCACTTACATTATAACATGCAATGGGTCTGTCAAAATTATTTTTCAAATCGCGGATAATATCTAAATAAGATAAGGCTGGTTTTACCATCAAAATATCTGCACCTTCTTCATCATCAAAAGTGGCTTTTCGCAAACCTTCTTCTCTGTTTGAAGGATCCATTTGATAGGTTTTTCGGTCACCAAAAGTAGGCGCAGAATCTGCTGCATCTCTAAAAGGCCCGTAAAAAGCAGAAGCATATTTTACAGAATATGCCATAATTGGCAAATTAGCAAAACCTGAATTATCTAAGGATTGACGGATCATATCTATAGTTCCATCCATCATTCCTGAGGGAGCTACCATATCAACACCTGCTTTTGCATGCGAAATAACTTGTTTAGCAATATTTACCAAAGTTGCATCATTATCAACATCATTTTCGTAAATAATTCCGCAATGACCGTGCGAAGTATATTCGCAAAAACAAACATCTGTAATTACATATAAATCAGGATAATTTTGCTTGATAAAACGAATCGCTTTTTGTATTATTCCGTTTTCATTCCAAGTTTCTGTCCCTTCATCGTCTTTGGCTGAAGGAATTCCGAATAACAAAACAGCAGGAATTTTTAAGGCAACAACTTCATCCAATTCTTTAGCAATTTTATCCAATGAAAAACGCTTGATTCCTGGCATTGAAGCAATTTCCGTCTCAATATTTGTTCCTTCCTCAATAAAAAGCGGATATACGAAATCATTTATAGAAAGTATTGTTTCTCTAACCAATCTTCTGATAGCCTCTGATTTCCTTAATCTTCTAGTTCTAAGCACTTTAGTTAGTTTAAAAGTTTACATCTTGCTAAAATTATAAAATTTAAGATGTGATAAAATGGTTTTTAACCAATGTTAGCAAACTTTCAACATCTGGTGAGTTGGAAACTTGCACATTTTTAAAATATTTTTTTGCAATATCTGCAGTAGATTCCCCAATGCAAAAAGCGACTCTATCTGTATCATTTTTTTTCAAATAACTTTCAATTCCTGAGGGACTATAAAACAACACTCCTGAAACATCGTCTCCAATTTTCAAAGGACTTAACATCGTTTTATATGCCTCAATTTCGTTCAATTGAATGTTTTTTTGATGCAAATAAGCAGGCAAAATCTCCATTCTGATATCACTACAAAAATAAGTTACTTCTTTGTTTTTTAGATTCTCAGCTAAATACTCAGCCAATTGCTTTGCATTTTTTGCCACGAATGATACTTCTCCAATAGAGGTTTCTATCAATTTTTTAGTTCTTCTGCCAACACAAAAAATATTTTTGAATTTGATTTCGTTTTTGGTAAATGAATTTAAAATAGAATCTACTCCATTTTGACTTGTAATAACGACATTTTCAATTTCCTCTTTCATCACTTTTGGAGCAATTCTATTGAAACGAATTTTAATAAAATCGCTATCATGAATTTCAATAGTTCTTGGCAACACTTTCTTTTGAGCTTCAGATAATTTTTTTGTTGAATAAATAGTATGTTTAATCACAGAACCATTTTCATCTTCCAACATCAATTCCTTACCTCCTTTATTGATGATAAAATCCGCACAATCTTTTGCTAAATATCTATGACGTCCTAAAGGAGCCGTTTTGGCTACTGTAATTTTTTTAGAGCCGTCTTTTTTCAATAAAATTCCTTTGAAATTTATTTCTTGTGTTTTTTGCTCTACATAGGCCAAAGCGCCAATTGGAGCAGTACAACCACCCTCTAAAAGATTTAAAAACTCACGCTCAATTCCAACACAAACTTGAGTTTCATAATCGTTTAATTTTTGAGTAGCTTCTATAATTTCAGCATCATTTTCACGACAAGAAACCATAATTGCACCTTGAGCTGGAGCTGGAATCATCCAACCAAGATTGATAGCACCTGCAGGTCTTATGCCTAAACGCTCCAAACCTGCTGCTGCAAAAACAGCTCCATCCCATTCATTATTTGCTAATTTTTCTAAGCGGGAATTGACATTACCACGCAAATCCACCACTTTATGAGTTGGATATCGATTGAGCCATTGCGCTTTTCTTCGCAAACTTCCAGTAGCAATCATTGCATTTGGCTGACCAAAAAATTCTTCAGTTCCTTTTAAAACTAATATGTCATTGTAATTAGCTCTTTTCAAAATAGCTGCTTGCGCAATTCCTTGAGGCAACACAGTTGGCACATCTTTCATGGAATGAACAGCAATATCAATTCGTTTTTCTAACAAAGCAATATCTAAATTTTTAGTAAAAATGCCTGTAATTCCTAATTCATATAAAGGTTTGTCCAATACAATATCTCCCGTAGATTTGATAGGGACAATTTCGGTTTCGTAGCCTAAAGCGTCTAATTCTTTACGCACTTTATTTGCCTGCCAAAGAGCCAATTGACTGTCGCGGGTACCTATTTTGATGATTTTTTGCATTAAATTATTGCTTAGGATTGAAATACCTTATGAATTACTTCCAAACTTTGTGAAATAGAAATTTCTTCATCTTTTAAGTGTTTCACAAACTGAGTTGTGATTTTTTGAATGATTCTTGAAGAAATAATCTCTGCTTGATGTTCGTCAAAATTAGGTATTTTTTTTCTCTGAAAGTTGATTTCGTCCTTTTTAATAGTTTCTAAGGAATTTTTCAATGCGGTAATTGCTGGAGAAAATTTCCGTTGATGTTGCCAATCATTGAATTCTTTTTTGTGCGATTCAATTATTGCCTCTGCTAACGGAATTTCTTGCTGACGAATTGCCAAAGTTTCATCCGTTATTTTTGAAAGTTCATCCACATTTATAAGTTTTACTCCTTGGTAATCTTCTAAATCCAAAGCCACATTCTCTGGCATCGACAAATCTAAAATCAATATTTTTTTATTCTCAGAAATATGGTTTTTAGTAATTGTTGGTTTTTCTGCACCGGTTGTAACAATTAAAACATCGGCTTTATCAATTTCTTGAGAAAGATTTTCAATAGTTGCTTTTCTGATATACTTGAGTTCCTTTACAAACTCAACCGCCTTTTCCTCAGTTCTGTTTATCAAACAAACTGATTTGTTATTGGTATATTGAGCAAGGTTTTTACAAGTATGTTTTCCCATTTTTCCCAAACCAAAAACCAAGATGTTTTTAGTTTCGTAATCTGCCATGTTTTTGATAATATATTGAACAGCAGCATAAGAAACCGAAGTTGTTCCAGAACTAATTTTTGTCAAATTTTTAACGTGTTTACTTGCTTGTAATACGTTATTCATCAATCGTTCAAGATATGTATTCGTGATTTTCAAACTTTTAGCTTGCTTGAAAGCTTGTTTTAATTGACCGACAATTTCGTAATCGCCTAAAATTTGGCTTTCTAAACCAGTGCCAACCCTAAAAAGTTGCGAAATTGCTTCGTCATTTTTATAAATGTTGGAAAATTTTGCAAATTCTTCAATTGTACCTTCTGTAAATTCACAAAACAATTCAATCAACTGGCAAGGGCGCTCAGCAAACCCAGTAATTTCGGTTCTATTACACGTAGAAAGCACAAAAACACCCTCAAAACCTCTTTCTTTTGCAGTGGTCAATAAAGCAATCTGATTTTCTTTTGATAATGAAAATTTACCACGAATACTTGCATCCGCTTTTTTGTAGCTAACACCAATATTATAAAATTGGATTTGTTTTTTCTCCTGCATATTTTCTTAAAAACGCACAAAAGTAAAAACTTCAATTAGAAAAAAGTATCGCTAAAAGTACTATTAATAACGTTCGCTGTTTTTTAATAAATTTTTATAATTTAAAACTTCTGAAATATGTATTTTTGCAGAGAAATATGGATTTTTACCTTATTTTAAATAGAATGATTCTAAATAAAAGAAAACCAATACCTAAATTTTGATATGTTTAAAAATGTCGGTGAAAGTACCATTAAAGAAATCAACTTAGAAAATGGATTTTACGTACTTCATTTTCAAAATGAAAGTGCTGACAAACAAACTTTTGAAAGAACTATAAATAGCACTTTTATTCAATTACACTTTTGTCTGAGAGGAAACTCAAGGTTTCTATTTAATAATGGTTCATATTCATTTGATGTATTGGACAATCGCTCCATTTTACTCTACAATCCTCAAAGAACATTGCCAATAAATTTGGAAATTCAGCCAAAAACAACTTTGATTTCGATTTTAATTTCGATTGAAAAATTTCATTCTCTTTTTTCAAAAGATTCAGGATATATCTCTTTTTTGAGTAATGAAAATAGCCATAAAAAATATTATGATGACAAAGAAATAAAGCCAACTGTTGCTATTGTATTGCAACAAATTATCAATGCAAGTGTAAATAGTTCTGTTAGAGAATTGTATGTAAAAGGCAAAGTTTATGAGTTACTAAGTTTGCATTTTCAAAAGGATGAGGCTGCTTTGGGCGAATACTGTCCATTTTTAGTGGACGAACAAAATGTTTTAAAAATCAGAAAAGCCAAAGAAATCATTATTTCCAGAATGGCAGAACCACCAAGTTTGCAAGAATTGGCAGACGAGATTGGCTTGAATCTAAAAAAACTAAAAGAGGGTTTTAAGCAAATTTATGGTGACACAGTATATAGCTTTTTGTTCGATTACAAAATGGAACATGCCCGAAAATTATTGGAAAGTAATCAATATAATGTCAACGAAGTTGGTCTACAAGTTGGTTACAGTGCAGCAAGTCATTTTATTGCCGCTTTCAGAAAAAAGTTTGGAACGACTCCAAAAAAATATATAATGAGTTTTCAAAATTAAACCTCGGACTGTAGACTTTAGATAAAATTTTTAACTTTTACCTTTTAACTTAATTATTTTGGAACAACTCAGCCATAAAGACATCAAAAACAAGCAACAAAAATTTCCCATACACATTTTATGTGACGCTATCAGAACTCCAGAAAATATTGGAATGTGCTTTCGAGTTGCAGAAAGTTTTGGTGTAGAAAAAATTTATTTGCAAGAAAACTCACCTTTTGATGAAAACAGAAAAGTAGTAAAAACTGCTAGAAATACTTTACATCAAATTAAGTGCGAATTTTATGGCGATTTTGATGAAAAATTATGTATTTTAAAAGAGCTTGGTTACACGATTATAGGTATAGAAATAACTGATAAAAGTATCGAAATTCAAGATTTTAATTTCAAAAAATTAGAGAAAATCGTACTAATTTTGGGCAGTGAAAGAAATGGAATTTCGAATACAAATCTGATAGATTTTACGATTTCGATTCCAATGTACGGCAGAAATTCGAGCATGAATGTGATTCACAGTTTGGCGATTGCATTGTATGAGATTACAAACCAATTAAAAGACCATCTCAAACTTCTCAAAGAAAAGGAGTAGATTGATAAAAATTAAACATATTAAATTTAAGTTTTTATGTAAAATCCTCAAACTTGCAACATTTAAACTTTTAAACCCCTGAAATGAAAGGAATATTATTAAATAATTTAGGCTCACCAGACTCTACAGAAATCAAAGATGTTAAAACATATCTTGATGAATTCTTAATGGACGAGCGCGTTATCGATATCGATTATTGGAAACGTTTTATTCTAATCAAGGGAATTATTTTAAATTTCCGTCCAAAAAAATCAGCAAAAGCGTACAGAAAAATTTGGTGGGATGAAGGTTCTCCTTTGGTGGTAATTTCTGAGAGATTTACTGAAAAAATCAAACAAAAAATCAATATTCCTATTGAACTAGCCATGCGTTATGGAAGTATGAGCATGGAAAAAGGCATCAAAAATTTGGTTGATAAAGGCGTAACAGAAATACTTTTAGTGCCTTTATATCCACATTATGCCATGTCCTCGTATGAAACTGTAGTGGTAAAAGCAGAGGAAATTATTGCTAAAAATTATCCGAATGTAATTTTGGATGTATTGCCCCCATTTTATAACAAACCTGATTATATCAAAGCAATGAGCGATAATATTGCCAATCATTTGAAGGGTTTTGACTTCGATCACGTGCTATTTTCGTACCATGGAATTCCTGAGCGTCATATCAAAAAATCAGATCCAACCAAAAGTCATTGCAAATTAGATGGTTCTTGTTGTGAACGAAATTCAGTGGCTCATCACACTTGTTACAGACATCAATGTTTTGAAACTACAAAAGCCATTGCCAAAGAACTTGGTTTGGATGAGAGCAATCACAGCAACTCTTTTCAATCTAGATTGTTAAAAGATCCTTGGCTAAAGCCTTACACAGATTTCGAATTGGAAAAATTTCCTGAACTTGGTAAAAAGAAATTAGCGGTTGTAACACCTGCCTTTGTGTCTGATTGTTTAGAAACGTTGGAAGAAATTGCCATGGAAGGAAAAGAGGAATTTTTAGAAGCTGGAGGAACTGATTACAAACACATCCCTTGTATGAACGACAATGATGATTGGGTTGATGTGATGGTTTCATGGCTGAATGATTGGAATAACAAGTAGATTTTAGTTTTGAGTTTTAAACTTTAAAACTTTGCATCTCTGTAACTTTGCCTCTTTGCCTCTTTGAAACTTTTAAACTAATTTTACCATATGGATTTCTTATACATAAAAGCTCTGCACGTAATTTTTGTTGTCACTTGGTTTTCAGGCTTGTTTTATATTGTACGCTTGTTTATTTATCAAGTGGAAGCTGAAGAAAAAACAGAACCAGCAAAACATATTTTACAAAATCAATATAAATTGATGAGCAAACGATTGTGGTATATTATCACTTGGCCTTCAGCAATTTTGGCAAGTATTTTTGCTATTTGGATGTTATTCGAAAATCCATATTATCTCTCAGAACCTTGGATGTTGGTGAAACTTAGTTTTGTTTTTGCTTTGTATTTATATCATTATTCTTGTCAAAAAATTTACACCCAACTGCAAAAAGACATCATAAAGTATTCGGCTTTTAAACTCCGAATTTGGAATGAGTTTGCCACGATTATTTTATTTGCAGTCGTATTTTTAGTAACCCTAAAAAATGCTATCAACTGGATTTGGGGAGTTGCAGGAATCTTCGTTTTTGGAATTGTTTTGATGTTAAGCATCAAATTGTATAAAAGAATTCGAGAAAAAAAATCTTGGGAAAAAGGGAAATAGTTGTTACTTGTAAGTGAATCCTTAAAAAAACTAAAACTTAACATTCAATACTCAAAACTACCCTCTAATACTTTGCTCAAAAGGAATTCTGTGAACAATACTTCTTCCTAGGGTAATTTCATCGGCAAATTCTAGTTCATCACCAACAGAAATTCCTCTAGCAATCGTTGAAGTGGTGATGTTGAATTTTTCGATTTGTTTGTAGATATAAAAATTGGTGGTATCACCTTCCATGGTTGAACTTAGTGCAAAAATTAGTTCTTTTATTTCTCCATTGGAAACCTTTTTCACCAAAGAATCAATTTTTAAATTTTGAGGACCTATTCCTTCAACTGGCGAAATTTTCCCTCCTAAAACATGATACAATCCATTGAATTGAGAAGTACTTTCAATAGCCATCACATCTCTAATATCCTCTACAATACAAACAATATCTGGATTTCTTTTAGAATTATTGCAAATCGCACACAAAATAGTATCGGAAATATTATGACATTTTTCGCAGCTTTTTACATCATTTCTTAAATGCAATAATGCTTCTGACAAATATGCTGTATTTTCTTTAGGTTGTTTCAATAAATGCAACACCAAACGCAATGCAGTTCGCTTGCCAATTCCTGGCAGCCGTGACATTTCATTAACTGCGTTTTCTAATAATTTTGACGAAAAATCCATAGCTGCAAATTTAAGTGAATAAAGAGAAAAAAATCAAGAAAAAAGACTTTAGAATCTATTTTCTTTTCTCTCTTTTCTATTCCTTAAAAATCATATATTCGTAATTCTTAATTTCTAGTTTTAAATGAATCCAATACACATCATTCTTTTAATTTTTGCATATTTTTCAGTGTTGATTTTGATTTCCTTTTTTACAGGAAAATCAGCAAATAATACCACTTTTTTTAAGGCAAATAATGCTTCTCCTTGGTATTTAGTCGCATTTGGAATGATTGGAGCATCACTTTCTGGAGTCACTTTTATCTCGGTTCCAGGTTGGATTGAAGCGCAAAGCATGAGTTATATGCAAATGGTTTTGGGATATATTGTGGGTTATGCAGTTATTGGATTGGTATTATTACCTTTATATTACAGGCTAAATTTAACCTCCATTTACACCTATTTACAAGGTCGTTTTGGAGAGTATTCTTATAAAACTGGCGCATGTTTTTTTCTGCTTTCTAGAACAATTGGCGCTTCATTTCGATTGTTTTTAGTCGCAAATGTATTGCAAATTATTTTGTTTGATGCACTAGGAATTCCCTTTTGGATAACCGTTTGTATCACCATTTTATTGATTTGGATGTACACTTTTAAAGGAGGAATCAAAACGATTGTTTGGACTGATACATTGCAAACATTATTCATGCTTATTGCAGTAGGAATTTGTATCTATACAATTGCTGATGAATTAAATATCTCCAATATTTTTACCTATGTTTCTGAAAGTGAGTATTCTAAAATCTTCTTTTTTGAAGATATCAAAGCAGGTAACTTCTTCTGGAAACAGTTTTTAGCAGGTGCATTTGTTGCAATTGTAATGACAGGTTTGGATCAAGATATGATGCAAAAAAACTTGACTTGCCGAAACTTAAAAGATGCTCAAAAAAATATATTTTGGTTCACTATTGTACTGGTAATTGTTAATTTTTTCTTTTTGATGCTGGGAATTTTATTGACAGATTTTGCTCAAAAAAATGGCTTTGATGCACACAAAGACGCTTTATTTCCAATCGTTGCAACCTCGGGAATTTTAGGATTAACGACTGCCGTTTTTTTTATTTTAGGATTGATTGCTGCTGCATATTCAAGTGCAGATTCCGCATTGACGGCGTTGACAACTTCTTTCAGTATTGATATATTAGAAATCGATAAGAAAAAAAATGAGGCTGATCAAGAAAAAATTCGCAAACAAATTCATGTATTATTTTCTTTGGTTTTAATAACTACTATATTGATTTTCAAATATTTTATTGCAAATGAAAGTGTGATTGCTAAAATCTTCACTTTTGCGAACTATACATACGGTCCATTATTAGGATTGTATGCTTTTGGACTGTTTACTAAATATGCTATAAAAGACAAATTAGTACCTATAATTTGTGTAATTTCACCAATAGTAACTTATTTTACGAATACATTTTTCCTAGAAATCATGGATTTTGATTTTGGTTTTGCTTTGTTAATTTTAAATGGATTTTATACTTTTTTAGGATTGTATATCATAAAATCTTTACCCATAAATTTCCCAAAAAAAAGCGAATATTCTTAAAAACGTTTTTAATTTTACATTCTTATAAACAAACAAATGTCTAAAGACTTAAGTAATTATAGAAAATCTTACGAAAAACTGGAACTTTTAGAAGAAAATTGTCCAGAAAACCCAATGGAATTATTCCAAACTTGGTTTATCAACGCTGATAATTCTGAAACTGTTGAAGAAACAAATGCTATGATAATTGCTACTATTGGCGAGGATGGATTTCCGAAAAGCAGGGTTGTTTTATTGAAAAAATATACTTTGGAAGGATTTATTTTTTATACAAATTATAATTCCGAAAAAGGAAGAGCAATTCTAAATAACAACAATGTTTGCTTATCCTTTTTTTGGCCAGCACTTGAACAACAAATTATCATCAAAGGGAGTGCAGAAAAATTAGCCGAAAATTTATCAGATGGGTATTTTGATTCAAGACCAGATGGAAGTAAATTAGGAGCCTGGGCATCAAACCAAAGTTCAGTGGTTTCATCTAGAAAAGAATTAGATGAAAGTTTAACTACTTTTGAAAAAAAGTTCGAAAATTCCGAAATTCCAAGACCTCAACATTGGGGAGGATTTATTATCAAACCAATTTCAATAGAATTTTGGCAAGGAAGGCCTAATAGAATGCATGACAGAATAAGATATACTTTATCAGAAGATTTTTCTTGGAAAATAGAAAGATTAGCACCATAAATTTTATATTTACAGCTTCAACAATCAAACTTTAATGAAAACTTTATTTATTGTTAGACACGCAAAATCTTCTTGGGATTATAAAGGAATTGACGACATTGATCGTCCTTTGAAAAAAAGTGGCATCCAAGATGCACATTTAATGTCGAAATTTTTAACTAATGAAATAGAAAGACCAGGAATATTTATTTCAAGTAGCGCTAATAGAGCACTGCATACAGCACTAATTTTCTGTGAAAATTTCCAATATCCCATTTCTGGATTGGTAAAAAGCCGTCAGTTATATAGTTTTAGTGATGGTTATTTGGTAAAAACCGTAAAAGCTTTGGATGATGGATATAGTTCTGCAATTATATTCAGTCACGATCATGGAATAAATACTTTTGTAAATAAATTTGGTGATATTCCTATTGCACATGTTCCAACTTGTGGTGTTATTGGAATACAATTCCAAGATAAACACTGGAAAGATGTTAAAAAAGGTAAAACATTCATGACTGAATTTCCCAAAAATCATAGATAAGCATTGATAGAAATTAAAAAATACGGAGCAATCGATATTGGATCAAATGCCATCAGGTTATTGGTTTCCAACGTGATTGTTCAAGAAGGAAAAGAAACTCAATTTAAAAAATCAGCTTTAATTCGAGTTCCTATTCGTTTGGGAGCAGATGCTTTTGTTAGCGGAATTATTAGTGAAGATAATATTTCACGGATGATTGATGCCATGGAGGCTTTCAAACTATTGATGAAAGTTCATAAAGTAGAACGTTTCAAAGCTTGTGCTACATCGGCAATGAGAGAAGCGTTTAATGGTGAAGAAGTTATTAAAAAAATATTCGAAAAAACAGGGGTAAAAATTTCAATTATTGGCGGAAAAGAAGAAGCTGCAATCATTGCTTCAACGGATTTAAAAGAACTTATAAAAGGTACAAACTCCTATTTGTATGTTGATGTTGGTGGTGGTAGTACAGAATTTACCGTATTTTCAGAAGGAAAAATGGTTACTTCTAAATCTTTCAACATGGGAACTGTAAGATTATTAAACAATTCAAAAGCCGAAAATAAAGAAATTTTTGAAAATGTAGAACGTTGGATTAAAAGGAATACCAAAGATTTAAATCGTATTTCGCTTATTGGTTCTGGAGGAAATATCAATAAACTCTTTAAAATGTCTGGACGCATGGAAGGCAAACCGATTTCATTCGTTTATTTAAACGCGCAATATCAGTTTTTAAAACAAATGTCTTATCAAGATCGAATTTCTGAACTTAGTTTGAATCCTGATAGAGCTGACGTAATTATTCCTGCAACAAAAATTTATCTCTCTGCAATGAAGTGGAGTGGGGCTTCAAAAATTTACGTTCCAAAAATTGGACTCTCTGACGGAATCATCAAAAGTTTGTTTTATGAAACCATATAATTTATAGAATCTCATTCAGTTTTATAAATGTTTAGTTTACTTAACCTTATTATTAAATCAAATTTAAATTCAACTTTTC
>Ga0070743_10000283_pt1 | contig 19808 bp, 18 predicted proteins | sample ColrivemetaGS697_FD_70187 | JGI IMG/M metagenome (GOLD analysis project Ga0070743, IMG submission 70187) | Estuarine microbial communities from the Columbia River estuary, USA - metaG S.697 | ecosystem: Environmental > Aquatic > Marine > Intertidal zone > Estuary | place: USA: Columbia River... | reverse complement strand
GGTTATTATATGGGGGGAGTGTAGTGGAGAGTGAGACTGATGATTTGGTGCTGGGGGTTGGAGATGTGGGGTTGGGGTTTTGGTGGACTCGTAATGATGTTGAGCGAGTCCGTTTTGAGCATAGGGGAGCGTCTTGGTCTTTACTGAAGGGAGGAGCTGGTGAGGACGTAGGTGTTGTAGGGGGGGAGCTAGAGTCTTTAAACAGTCTGGATGGAGTATTGAGGGTTGGAGATCGGGTATATGACATTGGGGTTGATATACCTGTAGAGGAGGATGACAGTAGGCTTTCAGAGTTTGTAGCCATTGTGTTGTCAGGTACGGGTGAGTTGTTGTTTTCGGGTTCTGAGGTTGATCTTGGGGATAGGGTGATTCACCTTAGAGGTTCAGGGGCAGTTAATGGTTGGGGGGGGTTGGTGAGCGGTGATTATTTATCGCCTAGACCTTCACCTTGTGAGCGTCCGTTATTGAGGGATGGACACAGGGGATACATGGAGGTACGCCGTGTAGTTGATTTCAGTGCTGAGGTTGATTTTGGTGTTGTGGAGTTGAAGGCGAGTGGTGAGATTAAGGTAAGTTCCTTGTTGAGCGGTGAGTTATCCTACGACGGTCTAGTGCTGGGTCATCTTGTATTGGATGATGGTCACGACTTGGGGGGTGCGATAGGGTCTGTGGACATACCTGTTGACATGTTGCCTGACGGTACGGGTTTGAAGCCTGTGGGATCAGCTACGAGCTTCAGGAATGACGGTAGTGGTCTTGTGTATGCCTATAGGAACAGTCGTCATTGGGTATCGGTAGGCGGTGAGTTATTGGAGGTTTTGTTTGTTGACGAGTTGCCGCGTAGATTAGACCGTAACTTTGGTTATGTTGAGCGTGGTAGTCGTCGGGTCATACTGAACGCATCTTGGTCGGGTGAGGTGATTTCGGGAGGACACAGGTTATATTTAGGAGAGGTGTCTTGTGTTCTTAATCGTGTTGTATCTCACTTGTCCTCTAAGAATTGGGGTGTAGATTCAGGTGTCTTCACTTTAACGAATGGTGAGGAGATCAGCTTTGACAAGGTGTCTGTGACAGGTGCTGGAGTTAGCCTTGAGGTCGGGCATCTTGTATTGGATGAGGGCTTAGAGGTCTCAGCCTTGAGTGATATCTCTGTACTGAAGGGTGTGGGTTTGATTGCGGGGTCATCGACGGGCTTAGTTTTGGAGCTTGGCGGTGGTACGGTGTCGGGTTATTACTCTTACGAGGAAGAGTCTGTAGGTGATGTGAGTGGTACAGACTATCAGCTTTTAACCTTTGACCCGCGTCAGGATTTCTCTAACAGTTTCAAGGTTGGAGACAAGGTGCTTATAGAGAACGAGGACTACATTTATGTCTCTGACCCTAGAGGTTTTCGTTGGGTTGTGTCTCAGCAGTTATCTGGAGAAGTTCGAGAACCCACCTCGAGGTTGTTCTTAGGTCACGGGGTGATGCCGAACACAAGTTCTTTAACATTGAAGCGTGAGTTGGTTGAGGGTGGGATAGAGAGTGTGGATTACACAGAGGGTGTTGGCTATAACCTAGAAGGTAGTCAACTCACCTTGAAGAGAGATGTAGGTGAGGAGTTGACACGCGGTGTTGGTGTTGGTGAGGGTATGGAGTTGATAGGGGGCGACGTAAGTCTTATCTCTAGTGGGGATTGGATCAATTGGCAAGGTTACTTCTACAAGGTTGAGTCTTTGAATGGGGTTGTGGTATCTCTCAGCGGGTCTGTGAGCCGAGGTTCGGGTATTTGGATTGCATATAAGGGCTATCGTGAGGGTGTTCTAGGGTTGGAGACCCCAGACTCTTCTAGGCTATGTGGCGAGGTGTTTTCGGAGATTCGAGCTGGGGGTGAGGTTGTCGTTTACAAGGTATACAACAATCTTGCACTTGGGTCATCGGGGCTGGGTTCAAGTCATATTTTAAGGAGCGGTGACATAGACGTTCCGCTTTATATATTGAGGGAAGAGAATGTAGAAGCTCCTCAATATGTTTTCGCGGAGGGTGACGCTCATGTCACTTCTGGCAGTTACGTCTTGAGGGTTGGAGGGGTTGATTATCAGCAGGGGGTAGCACAGGGGATCTACCGCTTTGTAGTTGAAGGGGATCGCTTTGTATTTCAAGTAGAGAGCTCAGGTATTTGGTCAGAGGATGCTTCTTGGGTAGAGGGGGATGTGATCCTGAGACGTGTTCCGAGGGTTGGTTTGCAGGATTGGGCGGAGGTCAGTCTTACAGGAGATGATCTTTCTAGTCCTTTTGAGAGCTTTGATCAGTTTTTAACTTCAGAGGAGGGTGTTACTTTTAACAAGAGTTCAGGGGCGATTAGTTTCGCAGAGCCTTTAGAGAGAGGTCTGGGTGTTGAGGTCTCTTATGTCGGTTTAGACGGTGTGCGTGTACTAGAGACTTTGATCTTTTCGGTGCTTGGTGAGGTGATGACGAGAGAGTCGGAACGATCCTATGTGTTTAATGGTGTAGGTCTAGAGGTAGAGCTAGAGGTGACACCTAGTGTCTACGTCAACAGCGAGTTGATCTCTGGTCACCTGTACAGCTTTGGGCCTTCAGAGGTGATCTTTAAGTTTGACGTTGAGGCAGAGGCTCAGGTTAAGATTTCCTATGGTGTTTTGAATACGCTTGGGGGCGAACAGGCAGTTCGTCTCTCAGGGTCAATCTTGAACACCGCCTTTAAGATTGGTCGAGGAGAAGGAGACATTGTAACACCGAAGGATTTGCGTGGTGAGGTTGAAGTGGGAGACATTGTTAAGGTGGGTAACCACATCTTTAACATTACCTCTGTATCATCGAACCTGCTGGGTGTGAGCCCCCCCGCGAGATTTGGTGTCGAGAGTGGTCGTCTGCAACTCTTAGCCGTGCCTGTGTTGACTTATGATGGGCAGGCATATACAAACAGCTTCCTGTCTTTGATCGGTTGTGAGTTGAGATCTGCTCCGAATAGCTCAGATATCTATATCAAGGGTGACTTCAGAGATCACTTTTTAGCAAAATCTATCCTCATAGTGAGTGGTGTTCCTTATCAGGTCTTCCAAGTCAGCCTCACGGATGAGGGCTATACACAAATCACGATAGATGGATTCTCTAAAGGTCACTCAATAACCTCTACCGCAGAGGGTGAGTTGGCGGTGTCTTATCGCCCGATCTATGAAGGGGGGGAGACTGAGTTATCCTTAACTACAGGTGTGATTTCCAACTCTGATTTCACTCTTATGAGGTTTGACCATACTGTTGGTCGCGGTCAACAACTCTATTTTAATAAGGACTTCAAGATAGATCTAGAGTCAGGTCTGATCTCTCTCCTTACGAGTCGGGTGAGTGCTTATGTCTCTTACTACCTATACCACACAGCAATCTCCACCCTGAGTCCTCAATCTTTGTATGGGGGTAGAGTCTCGTACCCTTCTTATAATATAACCTACAAGCGAGCGACCCCGCCAACTCAGTACGAGGGGCTTGAGTTGTTGAGTTCTGCTGTTGTGTATGCACCCGATTCCTTTTATGTGAGGTCTGTTGAAGTAGGGGAGTATGCCTCTGAAATATCATCTCGCCTATTAGATCGCCTCAAGAGTGTGAATGGCAACGGTGCTAAGCGAGAGTTCACAGACACGAACCCTAGAGGGAATTCTATAGGGTTCTTTGATTTGATCGCGGAAGACGCCGTATCTAGGGAACGGATCTCACTTTACGAAGGGTATATAAAGCCTGTAGAAGATCTTGTTTCTACGAGCACGGGTCATGTAGTGGGAGACTTGGATGGGCGTTTTAAGTTTGAGGTTGAACAGAGTGGTGATTGGGGCGGTGCTGGCCTAGAAGATCCTGTGACGAAAGAGATACAGCCTCGCTTTATCTTCCAAGAGATACTCGACCCTTTGAATCCGCTAGACATTTACCCCGATCCTCTTGGCGTGATCAAAGTAAACGGGTTGACACCAGATATAGGTCGGCTTCAAGACTTGATGAGGAAGCAGTCTTCTCTAGTGAGGAATGAGATCGACGACTATGTTTTAACAAAAACGAACACCGTCGCTGTGGTCAACTCTTTTTTTGAATATGCCGTTGAACTCTTACCCGTGTACCAGCAACTTTGGAAACCTTCTAGGTTTAGTAGGTTGTTCCCGACTCAGACAAGGGTTCAGACTCTTCGATTAGGAGGTGATCTTTTTGCGGATCGAGATGGTAGAAGTACAAACGGCCAGCCTATAGCCTATGTAGAGAATGGGTCTTTAGGTCAGATCGAGAATGTCACCTCTCTCACACTGAAGAAGAGACCTGCTCGCTTCCGAGTGGTTGACTATTCTTCAAAAGGCTTCGGCGACATTAGTGGTTTGAGTATAGGGAAGCCTACCTTCTTGGTGTCCGCAACCCCCCTCGACGAATTCCCTTTGACGGCACAAGGACTACCAGACACCGCAAGGTTCTTATCTCAAGGCGGTGATCTTCCTGATGCTTCTCTTGGTTCTTTAGACCTCACATTCAGAGGCTTGAGTATAGGGTCACACGTAGCCTTGAGTGTAGAATCCGACTTATACCCCTTAATGGATGTGTCCTCAGACTCAGAATTACCCGATTCGTTTGGGCTCGTAGTGAACCCTGCCCCTCGATATGTGAAAGTTGAGGCTGTCGTATTAGGGTGTCTTGTCATCCTAGAGGGGAGCTCATTCAATATAGAGGTAAACTCTGTGTCTTTGAATGACCTGAAAATCAAGAGAGGTGATACCTTAGTGGAGTCTCTTGAGAAAGACTTAGACGATGACTCTGCTTCACTCTCTTACAGGGTAGGCTCAGATGTCGGCCTTAACTATGCCACGGGTGAAATCATAGACATCAGTCTCCCTAGCTTGAGTGATCCGAGTTTCCCTTTCCAAGAGATCTCAGGTCAAAACGTACCTCCATCCCTTACCGCTCTCGAAGGTATCGCGGGCTTCACATATGGATCAGTTGAACCTTTCATATACCCTGCACTTGAAGGGTTAGCCTTAGACGACGCTGGGGATGAGGGTATTCCTTATCTTCGTAGGTTGAGTGAGAGAGTCATTCTTGCGGAAACCCCTAAGCTACAGGCAGAGTTGGTTAGAGGGGCTCTGAATGCATCCTCTGGTCTTGAAGAGTCTGTGTACCCTGATGAGGTGAGAGACTCTTCAAGCACCATTTCTCAAGGTGTAATAAATATCAGTACAGATGTCTCTAGTTTAACAGGTATTGCAGAACAAGTGCCTAGACAGGGAGACCTCATCCTCATCTCTCCTGACACAACCAACACACAAGGAGCTTCTTCTACGGGAGTGTTAGAACTCGCCTTATGTAATGAAACAGAGATCTCACCTCCTCATTTTCAGGCTTCTACTGTAGGCAACTCTTTTTCTTTAACAAACCTAGCCGTCGATCTTGAGGGAGACCCTTCAAAGGGTGTGACTGTAAGAGAATCTCTCATCTTCAATGCTGTAACAAATGAGTGGGACTCTTCACAGTCTGTCTTTACCTTTGCGGGATACTCGAAGGTAGATAGCATTATTGATAAGATACTTAATGACGGAGGCTCTCTGACGATCCACCTTCATGACTACAACGACACCTCTGAGGTATTTAAGGTTATCCTCTCATATGACGGTTCTTGGTCTATGAAGACGGTGAATAAGAGCGGCGTAGAGGTCATCGCCGCGAATACGACAGTGACAGGCTATGCCTTAGATTCCATCGAGATCACACAAGACCCAATACCTAACCCTTTGACGGTTGTGGAAGAACCTTTATGGCCTGCAAACACACATGAAACTTGGTTATATAACGGAGTTTCGATTTCTCACTTCTGGGGTGCGATGGTTGGTTTTAGGTTCTTCACGTCGCAAGGCAGTGACAGAGTCGCGGAGATCTCCTTGTCTGGAACCTACCCTGCACTTTACCTAGACTATAGACTTGATGTTGAGTTCGGGCTTTCCTCTTCAAATTACATCAACTCGAACCGTTTAGACTTTCACACGGACTTGAACTTCAACACTTGGGTGTACAGTTCAACGAGCTCTTCAGTTCTCCTAGAAGCTGGAGGTGGTGTGATACCTCTTAACGTATCTTCTTTAATAGACATACTGTCTTCAAAGATGCAAGTGAACGAGATCAATGGGGTGAATACGCATTTTGTATCCTCCGATATAAACACCAACCAGATTATGGGCTACAGTCCTTACTCTCTCGAAGGTGACTCGAACACGATACTAGGAGATCATGTGTTAAGGTTCAAGAGCCTACATGGAGTCAATAGACCCTCTGACTCACTCTCTTTATTTGTAGGCTCAGAAGTCAATACAGACGGGAATATCTGTTCAGGTTTAGGTTCTCTAGGTAGTTACACTCAGTTCAACACGGAGGATAAAAAGAAAGGTGTTGTCCAAGGACTCACTTTGTCTCAAGGGTCGATTTCTCATGTGGAAGAAGGTGACGTTATCTATTTGAACTCAGGGCATAGCTCTGGAACACACCGAGTGAAAGCCGTGATAAAAGAGGCGGTAGACGAGACTGTTAGTTTAGTATTAGGTGACGCGGTGCTCCCTGTCATTTTCCCGAAGGTAGTCAGCAGTTCTCTGAACCTAGACGGGTCTGTTACGATTCTAACAGACTCCGACAACCTGTCTAACCTGTTCTTCTCTACAGGCTTAAACCTAATCTCTATCATATTGAACAGCAACTACTTAACCGCACCCTCTTCTAGTCAAGTAGGTGTGTACGACCAAGCCTTCAGTACCTCATTTGTCCGTGTCTCTTATGACTCGATCTCCTCTGACTCTTTTACCGTGTCATTGGACGCAGAGTATGCTGACGGTACCGCCGTTTCGGTTACGGATCTCCCAAGTTTGCTGGGTGCTGGAGGGCAGTTGATAGCGGGCATTCACAAAGTCCTTTTCCGCCCGCTGAAAACAGGGTTGTTTAGATCAGAACACCCCATAGACGTAGACTCTAACTTTGAGTTCAGCCTACAGGTCGCGAGCGGGATCGCAGGCAACTCTGCAGAATTGCAAACAGGTGAAGACTTTGATGGTAATGCAGTTCTCCTTGTACCTAACTCCTTCAATATTGGGGGTCAGTGGTTTACCTCATACCCTGAGATACTAGATGGTGTAGGCAACTCATACGGTCTGTCTTTTCTACTTCCTCAAGATGCCTTTCAACTGAGGCTGTCTTGTGATCAAGGTATTGTGTTGGATAGGGCTTTCCCTCGTCTCTGGAGAAACTATCAGGGTACGATCCCGACGCTCTTTAACGACGGGAGTTCACAAGTTATCTCCCTTGAAGATTACACCCTCACAGACACCCCTGCTTGGCCATACTATGAAGAAGTCACTTTCGTTGTGCGAAGACTGAGGAGGTTCACTGACCTCTTCAGCAAGCTGATCTATAACCTAGAGGGGTATAGGTACTTGTACGAGAAGAGATCTGGGCAGGTTGAGTCAGTGACAAGAGATGGGGATCTGATCACAGTTACACCTCTTAAGATAGAGGGTCAAGCAACCAACGTAGGCGAGATACCTGAAACAATCTCTGTGGGGGATGATGTTGTTTGTTACACCGCATTGGGAGAGGTGGGCCTGAAAGTCAGAGTTTCTGAAACTTTGGATAACTCCTTTAAGGGTAGGGTAGTCTATGGTGAGGCAAACGCTTCTACCTCTTGGTTTGAAGTGATTGTTAAAGAAAACCTTGTACCTCAGATACAGTCTTTTGATTCTCTGGTCTCACATGGGTTTGAAGTCTCCTATGCCACTCAAGCTGTGCTGGGTATTGAAGTATCTGCAGAAAATGTCCTTACAGATAACAACACAGACTTCACCCAGATCCTATCGGAGGATGATTTGTATTACCTAGTGATAGACCCTCAAGGGCTGTTACAAGGAACTGCAACAGAGTACGGTCAGCCCGCGATGGGAGATCCCGACTCTTTGAGTCTTCTAGACGACAACAGAGGTTCTTATCTTGTTACCTCTTTTACTACGAACACTCTGACTGTGGCATTCAAAGGCAGAACTGACTTCTTACCCGATGTTAATGGACTTAAAGATAATCCTTTACGAGTCACTTCGGGGGTCGATAATGGAAGCTATCTCGGCTCATCTAACTCGGTACACCCTTTTTCTTATCGGTTATTAAAGAAGAAGTCTTACCTAGATCAGGGACTTGCTGAAGATATCTTGTTCTTCCGAGAGAGGACACTCTCCTGGGTAGAGAAGATCCGCAAGTTTAATGCTCTTCCCTCAGAGGCATTGTCTTGGACGGACTATGAGCAAGGGGATTACATAGAGGTTGTAGGTGAATACGACCACACGCACCCTTCTAATGACTTATTAGTCTCCACCTTGCTGGGGGACGGTTCTTATCCTTTCAGCTCGGATCTCCTATCTGTAAATGATCGTAGGTTGCTCATTGAAGACCCCCAGATGGTAATGGAAGGCCACTCGTCACTTGAGGGTATGCCTTCCTTGCTAGAGAGTGGTATTTCTTCTATGGGAGCTAGGGGCAAGAGAGACTCTTGGATAAATGCCCGCACTAACCAGATTGAAGGCACGTTATCTAGGCTGAGTAGAGTAGACCTCGAAACCCTGAAGACACAATCTTTGGAGGATATTAATGAGTGAAGGTAAGTGGAAAGAATCTAACCAGAACCCCAACCTTGAGGGGACTCAAGTGGGAGACCTTGCAGGACAGCTTGGGTTGTTAAAGGCATACTTCGAAGCAGAGATGGCGAAAGAGATGCAGAAACTCTCCTACCTTGAGCGTAAGAAGCAGGCTCTTGAAACCCAGAAGAGAAAGCAAAGGAAGGTGGACGAAAATGGCTGATCAAGATCCTAGAGCTTACATAGTTGACGCGAGGAGAGACAGTTGGGGCTTTGTCGGCATGCCCAAAGAAAATGGGGTTTATGACACACTAAGCTCTCTGAAAAATTCATCGGATTCCTTTTTTGAAGTGGTCTTGCTAGGTTTCGAGTTAGTGAACGCCGTGTTGGATTTGGTTGCGTCCTTTCTCGCTGATGTCACAAACCCAATCAAGATCATCGTAGATGCAATTGTCTCAGTCCTCAACTCTTTCATTGAGGACTTGAGGAACGCTGGCTTCTATTGGACGTGGGATAGACCTCTCAATGACCTCTCTAAGCTATTTGGGGGGTATCCTAGCTATGAGATTCGGACTGTCCAGAAGTTGCTGAACAAAGGCGACTCTTCGAGACCCGATTTTGGAGCAGACACAAAGGTCTTTGCGATAAATTTCTTCGCAGGAGTTGGAGCGGAGGGCATAGAGGGGATTTACCTGAATGTCATTAAGCCGATACAAGAGTTAATTAATGTAGTCAAGGCAGACTACAAAGCAGACATTAAAGCTCCTATCGACACCGAAGTTAGCTTCTTTAAAGACTTTGGGTTCAATGCAGAGATAGACCCTAAAGACGGGTCGGGAGACAGCTTACCTGATGGTATTCGAGTTAAGTGGAAGCTACCTGTCACCAAGTCCACTAACCCATACTTCCCTAGAACATTCTTCGCCCCAGACACCTTTGTGATATGTGTGAGTTGTAGAGAACAAGGTGACCTAATAGGGGTGGGTGTTACGAGACCGCGAGAGGAGTCTGAGGTTACAGACATCAACAACTCTCCCTTGATCACTTTACCTCAACTGATAGAATCCCCTCGTCCAATACCTGCAAGGCTCTTACCTCTGCTCATAAACAGGGAGGGCATTTACCAAGACATACTTGAGGCAGGAGATCTGAAACAAGGAGAGATTATAAATGTGAGCCCGCCCCAAGCTCTGAGCGACATTGAGGGTGTACCTCTTCTAGCTTATGGTAGGGGTGTAATTTATACTCGGAGCATAGAGGGCAAGCCGATCAAGGAGGTCTATAAGGCTTTCTCCTTTAAGCCTGAGGTGACAGGCTTAGGAGAACCTAGCTTCTTCTTAGATATACCTTTTGATGCTTTGAAGATTGATAGGAGTCTTCAAGAGGATTACTATGTCACGATCTACTCTTGCACTGACGGGTCAAGCCTGAAAGTTTCTGAAGTCCCAAATATGGAGGCTAAAAAAATCGTGGGTGGGAGAACCATAACAGACGTGTTCACAAAGCCGACAGAGTTGGATGTCGCTAACCTTTCAAACCCCTCCGCTACAGTTCATGTGGATATACCTATAAGAGCAAAGGTTGATTACCACTTTGCGATGCGAGAGTTCTTCTGCTGGTTCTTATTGGCAAGGCTCTCTGAGCCCTCTGCTAGGGCAAAAACTTCGATCTCTATAAGCACAGAGTTATTGGTCAACCTGCTTAAATTAATGAGCCTCAAAACACCTCTCGACGTAAGTCAGAGACTATACGCGAGGTCTGGTTTGAATAGGGAGTCTTTCGCAGAGAGGGTCATTGCTTTGGTCGATCATATGATGAAGAAACTGCCTTCCCCCCCTTCAAGTTTTCTAGCACAGTCAAACCAAGAGATCCAGACCCTGATTAACTCAGGTTATCCTATGTATGAGTTACTTGAGAAGACAACGGAGGGTGGTAATGCAGAGGGCTACTTCCCGATGGGTACTCTACGAGGTAAGGGGTCGGAGGGAATCATCTATAACCACACCTATGATAGGACGATTGAGGTTCGATGGGAAGATCTCGCAAGCGATTTTGGAATTCCTGTTGAGGATAAGTTTATCAGCGGATCTCTTTACAGCTACTCCCCTTTCTTGCGTCAGCTAGGTAATGGGAGAAGAGTACAAGCTACCGTCGCCTCTCTCACTAAGTTGCCTGCTGTCATGAACGCAGGGATTAAGTTGATGAGTGCTGTACCCTCAAATGATGAAAGTTCTGGGGCATGGGTAAACGTCAGACCTTTTCAAGATACAGACCTCTCTGTGTTCCTACAGGGCGTAGAGGACTTTAAGAGGTACATAGAAGCGTACCAAAAGGGGTTGGAGGGCGTGATCTCTGAGATCTTGAAGTATATCCGTCTCGTTCAACAGAGGATATTGGAACTCAAGCAGATAATTCTCAAGTTAAAGGCTATCATAGACGCCATCTTGAACTTCAGGCTTCCAATAGGCTTACATGGAGCTTACCACATAACTAATGGAACAGGCGGGTTGGTGAGTGCTGTAATCAACTCTCAAAACAAGCCGCCTATTGGCTCTACGGGATATGGGGCAGGTTCCATGATGGTGGCTGGTGGTTTACCTTCTATCTTAGTTGAGCTGTTCATTGCTTTGATCGGGGGTGAAGAATGAGCTTTGGTTGGAACTGTATGTTTAGGAGAGGGTCTTGGGTCGAGTTCAGGAGATTCGTTCTTTTACAGAGGAAGAATGTGCCTGACAGGATTTTACATATCAACAAAGAGCTCAGTAAGATTGGTCAGATCGAAATTGAGTACGAGAAGTCTGAGGGGAGGGTGACAGAGAAGAGGTCGGGCTTCTTTGTCGAGAGGAACACCACTCTAGGGAAGCTACTTGTTGCCTATATTGCCCAAGGAGGCAACCCTTTCGACATCTCGATGTTCCTGATACCAGATTCCTACAGAATAACGGACACGGGGGATACTGAGATTTCAGAGTATTCCGCTGGAGGTAAGTCCGTCAGTTTCACTCAACCTTATGGTGGTGTCCTATACCCTCAATCACAAGAAGAAGATGAATTCAAAGGTCAAGACCAAAGAGGCTGGTTGCCGTTATGGAAGTTCCCGCCCCGAAAGCTAGGGGGGAATGAAACAAACATATACCCTGAGGCAGATGAGATCGGGGGTCAGATCACAGAAGCGAGACGTTGGGTAAGACAAGAGATCGCACAACTAAGAAATGATCTTGAAGCAAGGATAATAAAAATCTGTGACTTGAGGGAGGAACTTATAAAGGAGAGAGACGAGGAGCTGTACAACGCATTGGTCGGGTCTGTCGCTGCCTTAGAAGATTTCGACCCTAACGAAGTCTTAGAGGAGAACCATCTTAGTTATATCGTGACGAATATCGACCTGAATTTCTTTGAAAAGCGAGAAGGTTCTGAGACCAGAACGGCAGACCTCTCTAAGCCCTTACCCTTAAAAACTCCTTTATCACTTTACCAATGTTTGCTCGACGACGAACCCTCTGGGGAAGAGGAAAATACCGCTTTATGAAAACTCTACTGTCCGCTCTACTCATCTCTTTAGTGCCTTTAAAGTCTCACTCTCAAGAGTCTTGCATAGACCCATATTACTCAGAAGTCCATGTCACGGGTCATCTCTCAACAAAGTCTAGGGATCTCATCACCTTAGAAGTGTATGTCCCGTCTTTCTTAGATCACTATAAAGACGGCAACAAAGTTGTCATCCTAGACTCCTATGTAGAGGGTGCAGGCATCTTTATCATTGAAGAAATGGTTCAGCTCACACAGGTAGGTGGAGACTTACAGGTCAGCCCCAGAGATGAAGGTCTTCAGTTAGTGAGGGTCGTTAAAGGCAACGACAAACTTACCATCACTTACAAGAAATAGGATTTGATTTGACACAAGACATTCAATCAACAATCATTAAGAATATTCGTTCAGGCAAGTTTTTTGTAGGCGGAGAGACCCGAGACGGTTATGTAGAACCTTCGGGAGACTCTATCGTTTATGTGTACACTAACAACATTTCAGTGTACGTGCCTCTCACTCAACTACCTGACGACGCAGAGTCTTTGAACGAGGGCGTTCTTGACACCATTAAGGATCAGGTTAAAGACTCCTCTCTAGTAGGGCCTCATTGGTCTGATTTCATGCAAGAAGCAGAGCATGGCTTCTACTATAGCAGAGAGCTACGAGATGAGTTGACAATTCTCGGGTCTGCTGAGATAGCACACCCCAGCACTAGCGGTTACCGCCTCGCTCTGAGAAATTCTAAGGGCTTCATCGAGGATGGAGACGACAACCCTTGCTTTCACTACTCAGTTAAGCTGAGTGCAAAAGATGTCTAAGAAGTGGACTGAAGAGGACATCAGGCTTCTTAAAGCATCTCTCCTTGTACACCCGATACCTGATGCGGCCAAAGTTTTGGGGCGGACTGTTCTTGCCGTGAAGAAAAAAATGACCCAGATGGGTTTCAAAACCACCAAGAGAGTAGAGACGATCCGTTCAGATTGGTGGACAGATCGGGAAGTAGAGACCCTTAAAACGTGGTCGGCTAAAGGCTGGTCTGCTAGAAGAATTGCTCGGAAGATAGGTAAGACTGAAAAAGCGGTCAATGTGAAAGCCTCAAACCTGAGGGTCTCTTTGAACCACCAATCATGGTCAGAGAGCGAGGTTGAACTACTCATACAGATGTATAACGAAGGTGCGTCTATGAGAGATATCTCAGGTCACTTCGAAAGGTCTGTGTCTGCTTGTGAAAACAAAGTTAAGAGACTCTGTCTAAAAAGGTCTTCCGAGTGGTCTAGGGAAGATGTCGAGACTCTTTTCAGACTAAAAGCTGGAGGTGAGTCTTGGGACAAGATCGCTTCAGAACTAGGTCGTAAGAGACACGCGGTCATGAAAAAGTACCACCGAGAAAAACAGGCGTAAGTTTGCTTTCTTGTGCCTTAAGTCGCGAAGCCCTCGACTACGGGGAACATAGGGTCGTCAGGGTCTAAAGCTTCACCTTCCCCCAAGAGTGATTCTTTAATGTGGCGGTAAAGCTTACTCGAAATCTTCAGAGTTCCCTCGTAAATCTTCTTAAGGATATAGTAGATAGCCTTAAGAGGAAACTCAATAAGAATCTTACCAGGTAATCTCAGGGTTTGGAAGCTAAGCCATGCCATCGCTACGGCTGTATAATAGACAGCTACGCCAATACCTAAGACTTTGATTACTGCCATCAGCCCGAAGGTTGCTGTGCTTTTAACAAGGGCGGCCTTCAAGAGCCCCAAAGCCATGCCCCCTGCGTAGGTAATCAAACCCCAAGCCTTGTTTAAAGTAAAGTAGATCGCAGTCCAGAGTTTACCTGTCGGCAAGTTCGGTGTGATAAAAGACCAAACCCAAGATAAGCCGACGCCAATATAATGGGAGAGTTGAGAGAGGACACTCCCTGAAAGGCTCAGAGCTTTCTCTAACACCAGAGCTTGCCCTGCCGAGGATTCTCTTGAGTGTGATGCCTTTCTTACAGCAAGGCTTCTATTGTCTCTGACGTACCAAAGGAGGACAAGAGCCATTGTCTCGGTCTCGACACCGACGACCCTCGCCATTTTTGCGACATCTTGTTTTTGGTAAGCCTTCGAGAACCTGCCAAGTATGTCCCCAGCCTCCCCTACAGACTTTGCCCTTGAGCAAGCTTCTGCGACCATCTTTTGTATGGGGTCTTTGGGGTCATATTTAGATTGACCGAGAGCTTTGGCAAAAGAGTCAATTGTTTTCAGACCGAGCTTCTTTTGAAGGAAAGCCAGACCTGCTAGGCCCTCATTGGAGATATCTTTCTTCTCTTTCTCTGCCTGACTTTGAAGGAAAGCTTTCGCCACAGGCTCTTTAGCCTTGTCGAATAAGGCTGACCTTTTCTGCATACGTCCAAGATGGGTATTCGCAACCCTATTTATACTTGCTTGCCTGTTCATTTTTCTTATCTCAACTTTCGTTCTACCATCAAAACAACATCACCAGAACTATTCGGGTTTGATCTTGTTAAGGATCTCCAAACCCTTAGAGCTGAATCGCTTGTAGTCCTAGTATTGCAGTAGTTAGGGATAAAAAACATTGGTGTTCTAGACTCTTTCCTAACTAAGTTGGCGAGTTCTTTGTACATTTGAAGACCTAGCTTTTTTGAACGATACTCCTCATCAACACTGCTCTCTAATATTTCAAATACAGGGATCTCATCGTGCCATTCAGCATCCTGATACCATAGCTCATAAAGAGCTAACATATCTTCAGAACAGGCATAGCCTGAGAGTTCTTCTAAAGTATGGATTCCGTACCTGCCCTCTACAAAACCAATCAGTTCAACCGAAGCCGATTGCTTGATTATAATCTCTATCGAATGAGTTGCGTCATGATTCTCAAAGTCTTCCGTTTCTACGAACTCAATCTTTGGACTAGCATATCTTAAAGCTACTCTTTGTGCTTGCTTGTTCATCGTTTACCCCCTATTGCGGATTCTGTTTTTAGCGATCTCTCTCGCATTACTATCTTGCCTTTTTCGGGTTGACTTAGGATCATCAAACTCAAACTCAAGAGCTGGTGCAAATACGAATCCGACTAAAAGGTATACGATATCACCCCCCATTAAGAGATAACCGACAGCACCTAATAGGGCGAGAAGAATGCCTAAGATTATGGCTAAGATTAGGACGGATTTGCCAAACTTGTAGACTCGCTTTATGGAGAACGAGAAGTAGCCCCAAAGTTTCCTAATAGAAGATTTCTCAGGGGCATCTTCAACGAGCTTCATAAACTCTTTATCTTTTTTTAGACGCTTGACCTGCGTGGCGATTTGATCCTCGGTAGCACCTTGAAGTAATGCCTGTGCTGAACGAGGTAAATAAGACATGATCTCAGTCATTATCTTCTTGGCCTTGAAGAATGCCCCTTCTTCCATTTTAGCGATCTTAAGACTTGCTACTCTTTGTGCTTGCTTGTTCACCGCTTACCTCCATCATAAGCTTTAGCGTGACCCATACGAATCATTTCATCGTTAAGTGATTCACCTAGATCACTCATGTGGTCTTCATAAGACCATAGAACACCTAGCCATCGACCAAACTTGCCTTTTTTAACAGTGTGTACGACCACTGTTTTCCCCTCTATTCGTGACTTTAGGTAGTCTTTGGCTTCGTATCCACGCTTCTTTTCTTCAAGGTCTTTAGTTCGTATTTCTGGTGTATCAATACCAATCATCCTCACCTTGACTCTAGCAAAGTGCTTCATGCCTTGGTCAATCATTAAGGTAACTGTATCTCCGTCATAAACGGATAGGACTTCTGCTTTGTAGTGGTAGAGATTGAGTGACATTACTCTTCCTCCTCTGCGTTGGGGGTTTCATCGACCCCTAGAGACTTCTTGACTTTAGCCTTGAACACCTTAATAACGAAGGCATTTAAAGCCCCCGCTGACGCTCCTAAGTAGACATCAATCATCTCAAATGGGTCTGATAGGGTATACGCGATCAGGGCTCCTGTAAGTACAGCAAAGAGTCGGACTACTGCGTCAGATTTCTCGGTGTAATTTTTCCAAATGAACGGCTTGACGGTCTGTGTGAGAGCCAAGCTCAAGATCGCAGAAATCACTACAAGGTAGGCGTGTCCTAGAAAGATGTCTGATTCGCTGTGGGGGTTAACAAGGGTCTCAGATTTAACCTCACAGATAGTTTGACCCTCAATCACTTCACACTCTTCTGGCTCTGGCCCGATTCGCACAACTTTAGCCATCATGAGTTAACGGGGCTTTCTAATACGGCGATACAGTCTCCAGATGAAGGGTACTTCCTTGCTAATGATGTCCATACCCGCTTAGCATCGCCTGATGTCTTACCCGAGATGCAGTAGTGCGGGACAAATATGAACGGCTTACGTCCATTATCTTCCCAGCCCTCTCTCATACACTCTAGATATAGGCGTTTACCTATCCCTCGACCATGAAATTCTGGACTTAGGTCACTTTCGTGCATGATAAGAATAGACACCCTCTCTCTTTTTTCAAGTGAAGGGAAATACCTGATCAAATTCTTAACGTCGGTGATGCAAGAAGCGTTCGTCAGAGCGTTCGGCTTGGAGAGATCGAAAGATTTCAGTCTAGCATTGATGAAACCAAGCTCTGATTGAAGATTAGATCCTCTGTATAGCACCACGTAGAAGTGGTCTTTGTCGTCGTCTTCTCGAACATAAACAAAGTCCGAAGACCTTTTTAGATATCGGGGAGACACTCTAGGGTGAGGTTTCATGGCTTCTTGACCTTCTTTACAGGTCGCATCCTCGCCTTTCTCTCATAGAATGTTAGAAAGGCGAGGAGGTTTTCGTGGCTCATCTCTTCATCTGCACCCGTGGCGAATGCATACACAAAGAAGTCCTGCATAGGATCTTTTTTAGGGTCCCTATAGATTCCTACCTCTACAAGGTATCTTTCACCTTGCCACTCTACCGTGTTCGTAATACCCCGACCTTTTATGTCGAAGACCTCTCGCAAAGAACCTGGCTGACTGCCGAAAAGACCACCTCTGTAGAAGTGGGTGATCGAAGGGAATCTAGTCTTAAGACTATTAGCCTGCTCTTTTTTGTCGAGCCAATTGTAAATTGCTTGTTTTCTGCGACTCATATACGCTCTCCTTTTTTTTGCGGGGAGCTATAAAAAGACTATCGAAGATCAGTAAGGCAAGGCTTTCTTGACTTTACGGACGAAGTCTCGGTCAGGGGATCTTGCTGTCGCAACCGCTTTCTTGTTTATGTAGAATGTGAAAGACCCTGACTCATATAAATCGCCGATACCGTACTCAAAGGGGTCGCGGTAAATGTCATTCTTCAGGAATGTGATCTCGTAGCTCACATCGTCCTCCCGAAGACCATAGCCTGTGAATGTTGCTTTCACTTGGTTTGACTTTCGATTTAACTTCTCAGGAGGGCTTAGTGAAGCTCCTGTTTTATTGATCTCGTTGATGATATCAATAGCCCTGCTCTTTGAGCTTTTGAAGAAGTCCATAGTGGAGGATCTTCTCTCTAAACGGGCTAGTCTCATGCCCAACTCTCTTATTTTCTTGTTCATTCTTACTATCCTTTCTTGGGCATCTATTATCAGACAGCCGTGTAGAACCGAGATGTAAATAAACAAACAAAAACCCCGCCCCCGTTAGTACCTACTTGCGAAGGTCTCTCTTCAGCTCTCGGATCTCTCTCTGGAGTTCTCTATTCATCCGAGAAGCGACGCGGATCTGTGAAGCTCTGCGACCCCTACTGAAGAGTCTCTTCAGGAATTTCCGACCCTTACCTACAACAGAGTACTTCTCTTCGATCTTGGCCTGCAGGTCGTTGAGGACTTTCCCGTACTCTTTAACATATTCAGGTTGAGCCTGTAGTGTGCCGACATCGTGAGCGAGAGCTTCCAGCTCTTTGTCTTTCTTAGCTCTGGAGACACGTTTGGTGACATCTTGGATTGCCTTTCTGCGGAGTCTCTCTTCTTCTCTGCGGGCTTTTTCCTCTTCTCTGCGGAGTCTCTCTTCTTCTTCTTCTCTGAAGAATCTCTCTTCTTCTTCCTCTTCTCTGCGAAGTCTCTCTTCCTCTTCTCTGCGAAGTCTCTCTTCCTCTTCTCTGCGAAGTCTCTCTTCCTCTTCTCTGGAGGCTTTCTCTTCTAGAGTCTCGCCTTCGTGCTTGAACTTAGCACTCACCTTTAAAGGGATGCCTTTAGTGCCTTCAAGGTTCGCACCTTCGAGATCTTTAATAAACTCTACATTTTTCGCCTTAGACAAATCCATACCATCAAGGTCAGACCACTTAAAGCTCACGCCTTTGAGGTCTGCTCCTTCAAACTCAACACTATTGAGATCCACATTTACGAGACTCACATTCTTGAGGTTTGCCCCTTTGAAAATTGTGTTATTTAGTTCAGCTTGGAAAAAAGTAGAGTCCTCAAGATTCGCACCCGTGAAATCCGCACCATTACACTTCGCGTCCACGAAGCTAGATTCTCTGAGATCTGCTCCCCTAAAGGCGGTATTTGTGAGGTTAGCCATTGCTGCTTTAAAATATCGCAGTACCTTCCCGCTCAAATTAGCGTTTGAAAGATCAGGTTTGCGGATATTACGAAGCGACCAAGGCCCTTCTTCAAGGAGGGCTTTTACATGATTGGGGTCTGCCATAATTATTTTCCTTATGTTTTTAGATACAAGGTTAAGAAGATATAAATAAACAAAAAAAAACCCCACCCCCCGTTAGGGGAGCAGGGCTTTCTTTTAGCTGGTCGCGATCTCTACCCAATAGCAGAGACACATCAGTAACTCCTCAGAGTAAACGCACTCTAGCACTTCAAAACGATTAAGATTCAGTGTTACGGAGATCAAGGACTTCCTTGCGGATCTCTTTGCTTGAGTTGATTACGCTCTGAAGAGTTTTGCGAACACGGGTTCCAGCAGACTTATTGCCATTCTGCGTCTTGACCGCGTCGTCGTTGAGTTCGTTGAGTGTAGTTACGAGTGTTGCGATCTTGTCTGAGATGTTATCCATCGGTCGATTCCTTTTCATTCGGGGTTGTTGACGGACATATTATACCAAGCCCTAGAATGAAATCTCACGTTCCGAATATTTTTTAAACATCTGAGATCGCTCCCAAGATGCCACTTCACTAATCAGCTCGGGGTGACTGAGTGCCAACCACCTCTTAAGGCTTTCCTTACGAGGCAGTTGAGTCCAGCCTATATAAATATGACCGTCAGGGTCTAACCAGACTTCCTCCTGGCCATACGCTCTGTGATTAGTGAAGAGAATAATCAGTCCGTTTCTCTTGACCCAAGACTCAGCATCTTTTAGAGCTTCAGGATCTCGGTTATAAAAACCTTTAATCAAGTCTGAGGGCAAGACACAAGAAGGCTTTACCTTACACTTGTAACGGACTTTATTCATGTCTTAGCAGTACTGCTCAAGCTGGCGAGCAAAGCGAGCTGTATGAGGGTAAAGAGAAGCCTGCTTCCCAAAGGCGAGCTGGTCAAACTCTTTGATATTGCTATTGTCTCTCCTCAGAGATCCTTCTATGATATTTAACAAGCCCTTAACTAAACGACTAAAGATAAAGGGTTTAAAGACGCTGATCGCGGCGATTGCTACTCCTAAGGGGCTCACCAAGACGAGAGAAGCCGAGTACGTAGAG
>Ga0070743_10000270_pt1 | contig 20141 bp, 19 predicted proteins | sample ColrivemetaGS697_FD_70187 | JGI IMG/M metagenome (GOLD analysis project Ga0070743, IMG submission 70187) | Estuarine microbial communities from the Columbia River estuary, USA - metaG S.697 | ecosystem: Environmental > Aquatic > Marine > Intertidal zone > Estuary | place: USA: Columbia River... | reverse complement strand
ACGTGCTGGGAAGTCTGTTGCAAAGGCAACTAAAGATATCGTAGATTTAGATGATGCAACATGTTATACTTGTGGTCAAGAACTACATGCAGACAAAAAAGCAGAGATTGCAGAACGTAAAACTAAAGAACTTGATGACGCTGTAGCATATCAATCTGAGATTGATGTCAAAGTAAAAGACGTTATGATGGCACTAGATAAAATTGGTGATATTAATGGTAAACCTACAACGTTTTATGAAACTATTAAAGAAGTATATGATCATAAGCAAAATGTAGCACAATTACAAGAAGCATTTAATCGTTCTAAAACAGAAATTGATCCTTATCAAGAACAAATTGATGAATTGAATACTACTGCTATACAAGAAATTAATTGGGATACTGTAAACAACTTAACAAGTTTAAAAGATCATCAAGACTTTATGTTAAAACTACTTACAAACAAAGACAGTTTTATTCGTAAAAAAATTATTGATCAAAATTTAGCATACTTAAACAACAGACTTACAAACTATCTTGACAAACTAGGATTACCACATAGTGTTGTATTCCAAAATGATTTGTCAGTTGAAATTACACAACTAGGACAAGACCTAGACTTTGATAATTTAAGTAGAGGTGAGCGTAATAGACTTATACTTGGTATGAGTTTTGCATTTAGAGATGTTTGGGAAAGTTTATATCAAAATATTAATTTATTGTTTATCGATGAGTTAATTGATAGTGGTATGGATACTAGCGGAGTTGAAAACTCTTTAGGTATCTTGAAGAAGATGGGTAGAGAAAGACAGAAGAATGTTTATCTTATATCCCATAAAGATGAACTAGTAGGAAGAGTAACACACGTTCTCAAAGTGATTAAAGAAAACGGCTTTACATCATATGAGAACGATGTAGAAATACACAATGAATGACGATATACACGATAAATTGACCAAGGCATATATGGCATACTTTAAGGCAAACGAGAAATTTGAGGCTCGTAACTCAGTACGAACACATCGAGAAAGCAGAAAATGGTTGCGAGAGATACGTAGCCTAGCTAAACAGCGTATGGAAGAGATACATCACAAGCATAATTCCAAGAACGAGGCATCAGAATCATAGGCAACGGTAAGTACCAATATGCAATGGACTTATCAAGGTAAAAAAGTGAAAGAAATGCCTGAAGGCGTTGAAGCATTTGTATACTTGATAACAAATAAGTCTAATGGCATGAAATACGTAGGCAAGAAACTAGCAAAATTTAAGACAACTAAACCTCCGCTAAAAGGCAAAAAGAATAAAAGACGTGGAACAAAAGAAAGTGACTGGAAAACCTATTGGGGATCTAGTGATAGACTTAACGCAGACGTTGAAACATTAGGCGAAGATAACTTTACTAGAGAAATATTACATTATTGTCCAAGCAGAGGCATTGCAAGTTACTTAGAGGCACGAGAACAGTTTGAACGCAGAGTACTCGAAACAGATGAATACTATAATGGTATTATTAATGTTAGAGTTGGTGGATCAAAAATTCTAAAAGAACACTTACAAAATATATAGGCAAATCAATACAGCACATAAGGATAGCGGGCCAGATAGATAATTCCGCTGTGAAAGGGTGGCGTGAGAACCACACACGTAACATATTGATTCATACGAACCATAACGATCAATATAGGCTAGTTGCTGTTAGTCAAGAACCACAATGTTCATAAAAACCCTTTAGCACTAGGAACGAAGCGAGGGAATATTGTACTATAGAGATTGCATTAACTAGCTTAATGTATCCTTTATGTTACATAATGTCGACGTAGGTTGGGAAAGGTCAGAGCCCATTGAACAGTGAAAATACCTATTTCCGAATCTCGGCTGTGACGAACTCACATGAAGTGTCAAGATTAGATGGAACCACTAAACAGGTTCCGTCTGACTGAAACAATCTACATGAAGCAATTACAATATTACTACGTAATATTGCTTTAATTCATATCTATTACTTTAATCAAAACGAAGTGTAAGTAGTTTGAGCGTAAGCGATAAACTAATTGTTACGAAGTAACAATTCTAATTGTTCTTATAGATTATCCACATTAGTACTACTGTTAAAACTAAGAAATAGAATATGGGCGAACACATAGAGACTATTTAGTGTAGATCAGGATCTCTTCCAAAACCCGACTTAACACTACTAACTTCGAATGATTCGTATCTGAGCTGTAGATGAGGGTGTGTATCACGCATTGTTTCAATATATTGCTGTACTTCGTCAATACTGTTTACAATATCAATCTCATTATCGAGATTGTCTAATATTCGATATCTTGTAATCATATAGAGTTATTTAATAAGTATTTCTGAGTTCAAAAGTATAAATATAATTAATCGGGAGTTAAACTATGAAAGTATATGACATTTTAGTAGAATCTAAGAAAACAAATAAAGTAGACGAAGGTCCTATTAGATTTTTGAAAAGAACGCTAGGTAAAAATACTGGCATGGGAAAAGCCGCACAATTAGATGTGGAAATTGACAAAGAAGTTAAAAACGTTTTTAAAGACTACTATGCAGTAAGCAAGCAAGATCCTAAACAAGCAGGCATGACTGCACAAGGTCTTGCTAAATTTATTGCCGCAAAAGGATTTGTAAGTAGTCCTAAAGCAGTAATGCAGTATATTAATCAAGATCCTAGTTTAGGAAGACAATTAGCTAAAGGCGGAAAAGCTATTAAGAAAAAAGTTAAATCCGGAGCGGCCGCTGTTACAGGCGCGGCAAGCAAACTTAAGAAAAAATTAGGCAGTCAAGATTCTGGACTAACTCCTCCAGGAGCACAAGGCAATTTAGACCTTGCAGGCGGAAAAATGAACCAAAGTATGTACAGTGAATCACAACTAATGGAAGTTGATGCACAATTATCAAAAGGTCAAGTTATGAAAGTAATTAAACGTTTTGTACAGCAAGGGTTCCAAGCAAATTTAGGTAAAAGCGGAGCAGTTAAGAGAAGTGCATACGCAGATGCTCCAGATGGTGCAGACGGTGCAGACGCTCCTAAAGCTAAAGCAGGTAAAAAATCTGATGTTGATAAGGCTCTTGATATAGTTAAAAATGCAGGATATACAATATCTGGCAAACCAGCTTTAATTAAAAAATAATCCTACCAAAATGGCTGTCCAATTTCTTTAGCAGTATCTAAATTTTCTTTAATGATGTCGTTAAATATTTCTTGATCCTCGCGACACAGTAAGTATGCGTCATCAAGCTGTAGCCCGCCACGCATCCACCAAACTAGTTTCATAATACCATGTTTGATTTCTTTTACCTCGTTTTCGAGGACCTTAACCTCAGATAGTATTTTATCGAGGGGCCATGTTAAGATCCTTAGCCGAAAAAATTTGATTGATCAAATACAATCGGTATTTCATAAGTCTTACTAGCACCAGCTTCAATTTCTTCAGGTGTTGCGTCTACTACTAACGGCTTTTGCTCAAATAGTTCTTTTTGACTTTTAATATAATCAGCAATTTGATTATATATTTTTGCTTCAGCACCCTCTAAAAACTCTTTTAAGTACTTTGGATTAGTAACTGCTTCGTCTGCGCCATCAGGTTGGATAGCAACTACGTTAGAAACAACAGCATTAATATTAATATCAGTTAACTTTGAAAAACTTTTTTGGAAACGTTCTAGTTTGAGCGAGTCGTCTAGGCTGTCATCGTTAACTGTAGTAAAAATACGCTGTTCTTCAAATGCTTTAATAGCCTGTTGAGTAACCATCTTGTAACTTGCTGGTCTTATTTGAATTCTAAAGCCATCAATTTGAAAGGTATCAGTGTATTCTGTATTAGTTAAGTTGTCGTAAATTGTTTGCAAATCTAATTGAAACTCTTTAGTTATCGTAGTTCCTGGAACATTAGCAGACATATCAAGCTTCTCTCCAAAACTAGCCATTCTAATAGCAACTAAAATTGCATCTAAGTCAATACTAGGAGTTTGCCAAGCATCTTTAATGTCTGGCATACAACTTTGAATAACATCAACAGTTGCTTGACCGTTTAATAACGCATCTGGTGTTTTAAACGTAATCTCATCTTTAGCTGTCATTGCATATACAGGATATTCACCTGTTTCTGTTTTTGCTAAAGAGTTATGTGGCCAATATTGTCCTTCGCTTGGCAACTTGATATAGATCTTAGGTTGTCTTAAATGTTTAATTAATGGGTTACCAACTGGTGTTTGTACCGGCATTGGTTGAGCTTGTGTCGGAGACATTGGCGGCTGAGCCGGTTTATCTGCTGACGGTTGCTGAGGTATACCCATTTGCATACCTTGCTTCATATTATTATCTACCATGTTTATCTCTCCTGCTAAATACTATTGTAATAGCATACATATTTATAGCTATACATAATGTGAGTACTTAATAAATGGCAGTAAAAATTGATATTCCGGGTATTGGGGAAGTAACAGCTGAAAACGCGGCATCTGAGAGAACTCTCAGAGACATACTTAAAGCTGTAGGAGGCAAAACCCCTACAGGTCAACAAGGTGGTGGCGGTGGCGGTGCTGATCCAACAAAAGCAAAGCAGAATCTTGATAAATTTGCTGGAGCTACTAAAGACGCTAGTAAAGAGGTAGAAGGCTTTGGTAGTAAACTAGGTAGTATTGCAGGCGGAATACTTAATACTCTTGTAGCGGGCGTAGGAGCAGTAGTAGGAGCAGTACCAGGTTTAGCAAAAGAACTAGCTTTTGGCGGACAACAATTATCTGATTTTACTAAACACTTACCTATTCCAGGACTAGGAATGTTATCTGGTGTATTAGATCAACAAATTAATAGTTTTAGACAACTTACACAAACTGGTGCTAGTTTTGGTAACAATATGTTTGAGATTACTAGAATTGCAGGCGAAGCGGCAATACCACAACAAGATTTTATCGAACTAGTTAGTCAACAAAGTGAGAGCCTACGTATATTTGGTAATACAGTAGGAGATGGTGCAAGACGTTTTGCAGGATTATCAAAAGAACTTAGACAAAGCCCTTTAGGTACAAGACTACAAGAAATAGGATTTACATCTGCAGAATTAAACGAAAACTTTATAAACTATAGTGAATTGATGCAAACATCTGGTAGACGACAGTTTATGACAGACAAACAATTGATGGAAGGTTCATTAAAATATTCAGGCGAACTTGATAAACTTTCAAAACTTACAGGTAAAAGTCGTAAACAACTAGACGACGACATGAAAGCTAAGAACCTAGATATTAGACGTCAAATGGCAATCAACAAATACGGTGAAGAGTTTGGTTTAAGATTAGAACAAATGTCAGCGGCATCTCCAAAACTAGAAGCCGCACTATTAGATATGGCAGACGGAGTTGCAAACGATCCATTGACAAAACAGTTAATGGCCAACAACGAAACGTTTAGAACACAAGCACAAAACGTACAGAATATGACTGCTGAGCAAGCCAACAACTTTATCGCAGGCGTTAGAAAAGATGGTGTGGAATTTACTAAAACTATGGGCGAGGCTGGTGTACAAGCAAGTATTGCGGCAGGATCTAGTGTTGGTGCATATAATGAGTTAACCGGTGAACTAGGTAGAATTCAAAAAACAGCAACAGGTGTAACTAAAGAAGAACAAGATAAACGCGATGCAATTACATCAAAGATGGGTACGTTTGCTGAAACAGTAGCAACTGTACAAGGTAACATACAAGCGGCAATAGTTGACAGTGGAATATTTCAATCTTTATCAGATGACATTGCAGACTTTCTTCCTACTACCGAAGAAGCTCAAAAAATGTATGAAGATGCTAGTAAGATATTTAAAGATAATATACTACCATCATTGAATTCAACATGGGAATGGCTCAAAGGTGATGGCATTACTAACATGAAAAAAGGAATTGGCAATGTAATAGATTTCCTTAAAGATATGTTCCTAGGCAAAAAGGTATCGGTTGGTCCTCCAGGAGGAGGTGCAGAAGAACGTCAAGGCGGATTGTTTAAAGTAATGGGAGACATAATAACTACCATAAGTGATTTATGGAAAACGCATGGTCCAGCTGTTAAAACTTTCTTTACCGATTTATTTACTGACCCTGGAAAATTCTTTTCGGACAACATTGCACCAAAGTTAAAAGAAGCATTTGGTGCATTATTACTTGGTATAGGATTCGCAAAACTTGGTATTGCTATTACTAAGCTGTTAGTTAAGGCCCTAGTTAACTTAAACCCTTGGGTGAAAATTGCTGGACTACTTATTGCTGGTATTAGTATGTTTATAGATTGGGACCAGATAAAACAATTCTTTAGTGTAGAAAATCTTAAGTTAAAAATTCAATCGGCTTGGAAAAAAGTTACTGACGGATTTAGTAAACTGTTTAGTTGGGAATCTATTAAAGCATTTATTGGTGGTGCTTTACCTGATGGTAAACTAGGTGATTGGGCAAGAGGTAAACTAGGAATTGGTGCAAATGACCCACCAACAGGAGATACTGTTAAGAATCCAACCAAAGATGAAGTTGTTGAAAAACCTAGCAGTACTACTAGTACCAGCGACACTACTGGAACATTAGATAAACAAAAGCAAGCCAATACAGAAGAAAGTAGTTGGTGGGATTCGATAAGTACTAAGTTAGAAGAATTAATTAATGTTAATAAAGATACCAAAAAAGCTACTCAAAAACTAAATGGTAATATTAATGGGCGTTAGGAAAGAAATAATATGAGTTGGAAAAGATATTTTACACCTGTAGAAGGACAAGCAGGAACAAATAGTCCTTTGAGCATAGGTCAAGGCACACAGCCAGGACCAGCAAGATCAAATTATTCTAGCTTTTTGCCTGATGTATACACAGGTGCTCCTAATAGAGTTGAGCGTTACGGACAATACAATACTATGGATCAAGATAGTGAAGTAAACGCCGCATTAGATATTTTAGCTGAATTTTGTTCACAGCAAAATCCTATCAATAAAACAAGTTTTAGTATTGATTTTAAAAAGATGGCTACTAATTCAGAAATTAAAGTTTTAGAGCAATACTTACAACAATGGACTAAACTTAATAACTTTGGCACACGCATGTTTAAAATTGTGCGTAATGTTTTTAAGTTTGGAGATGCATTTTTTATTAGAGATCCCGAAACTACTAAATGGCATCATGTTGATCCTGCAAAAGTTTCAAGTATTATTGTTAATGAATCTGAAGGTAAAAAGCCTGAGCAATATATTGTCAAAGATATTAATTTAAATTTTGTAGACAATGTAGCAACTACTCCTTATACTACAAACGGTAACGTAACAGGCGGTGGCGATGGATACTTAACTGGCGGTGTTCGTGGTATGGTTGGAAATACACAAACATCTGGGTCAAGTGCAGGACGCTTTGGTCACGATAAAACTAAAGAACATGCTATTGATGCAAAGCATATGGTACATATGAGTCTAAGCGAAGGTTTAGACAACAATGCACCTTTTGGTAATTCATTATTAGAAGGTATATTTAAAGTATACAAACAAAAAGAATTACTTGAAGATGCTATTATTATTTACAGAACACAAAGAGCTCCAGAGCGTAGAGTATTTTATGTTGACGTTGGTAACATGCCAAGTCATTTAGCTATGCAATTTGTTGAGCGAGTAAAAACAGAAATACATCAAAGACGTATTCCAAGTAAAACAGGCGGTGGCACAAGTGTTATTGATAGTGCTTACAATCCATTATCAACTAACGAAGATTATTTCTTTCCACAAACAGCAGAAGGACGTGGATCTAAAGTTGAAACACTACCTGGTGGTACTAACTTAGGTGAGATTGATGACTTAAAATACTTTACAAACAAACTAGTAAGAGGTTTACGTATTCCAAGTTCATACTTACCAGCCGCGGCACAAGATGAAGGTCAAAGCTCATTTAACGACGGTAGAGTAGGTACTGCATACATACAAGAACTACGCTTTAACAAGTATTGTGAGCGTTTACAGAACCTTATAGCTGAAGTATTCAATCAAGAATTTAAACGTTACCTATTAGAAAAAGGTATTAATGTTGATATTGCAATGTTTGACTTATTATTTCAACCACCACAAAACTTTGCAAGTTACAGACAAAGTGAATTAGATAATCAACGTATTGGTACGTTTGCACAAATTCAAACAATTCCATTTATTAGTAACAGATATGCAATGAAACGTTTCTTAGGAATGAGCGATTCAGAGATTGCAGATAACGAACGCTACTGGAAAGAAGAAAATGATGAGAACTTATCAACAGCACCAACAGATGCAAGTGCAGAAATGCGTGGAGCAGGTATTAGTGGTGCTGGTATTGAAGGCGACCTAGCAGGTGAAGAACCAATAGGTGATACTGAAGGTATGGTTACTGGTGAAGGTGAAGGAGTTGATTCAGTAACAACACCAGACGCAGGGGGAGATGCTGGCGCAGAAACGCCTCCGGCATAAATACTAACATGATACTAAGAGAATTATTTTATTTTGATAAAGAAACAATTGATCCTATTGAGGACAAGCGTTATGATGCTACCGATGATCGTAGTATTGTAAACCGTGATGACACACGTAAGACACGTTTAACATTACGCCAAATAAACAAAGCTCGTAGATCATCAGAGTTACATCAAGAAGAAAAGCAAAAAGAATTAGAATTTGTACGTCAAATGTACGGTATTCAAACTCAACCTGAAGTATAGGACGATGTACAATGACTGTAGCCTTTGTAATAGGTAATGGCGAGAGCCGAAAAGACATAGATTTATATCCACTTAAAAATTACGGAAAAGTATATGCATGTAATGCAATGTTTAGACATTTTGAACCGCATTACCTAGTTGCTGTTGACGTAAAAATGATACTTGAAATTAATCAAAGCAAATGGCAAATGGAACACGAAGTTTGGACAAATCCAAATAAACAGTTTCATACCTTTCAAGGCTTTCATTATTTCCAACCTAGTAAGGGTTGGAGTAGTGGTCCTACAGCACTATGGTTAGCAAGTACACACGCACACGATACAATTTATATGCTAGGCATGGATTTTCACGGCTCAATGGACACTCAAGGCAACCGAAGTAAGGTAAATAACTTATACGCAGGAACACACAATTATAAGAGACAAGGCGAGGCCGCAACATACTTTGGCAACTGGGAAAGGCAAACAGCATCAACGTGTGATGCACATCAAGGTAAAAGATACATTAGAATTGTAGCAGATGATGATGATTTTATACCTAAACAATTAAAAAAATGTACGAATTTATCTCACATAAAAGTGAGTGAGTTTAAAAGATACTATGATTTTTAAACGGTTTGCGACTAAACGACTCGTTTTGACGCCGTTTTCCGTACATTTATTAAACATAGTGTAAATAATACTAGACAGCCTTACATACTAATTAAACATATAGGAGAAAACAATGGCAGACAATAAATTAGAGCAAATGCTCGAAAAACTTGTCAATAACGATCGCACTGGCGCAGATGAACTGTTCCACGAATTTGTTATTGAAAAGTCACGTGGTATCTATGAAAAGATGCTAGAAACAGATTTAGAAGATCTTGACGAAGTTAAAGACGAAGAAGTAGATGAATCATCAGACGATGAGGAAACTAATGAAGCTTCAGATGAAGAAGTAGATGAGTCTTCAGACGACGAAGAGACTAACGAAGCAACAGACGAAGAAGTTGATGAGTCAGATGAAGATTTAGACGAAGCAACAGACGAAGAAGTTGATGAAAACTTCGGAGAATTTACACCAGAAGCTGACCCAATGGGCGGTGACGCTGGAGATGCAATGATGAAAGACATCGAAGCAGACGGCGAAGAAGGTGAAGACGGCGATGTGGACGGCGATGAAGAAGAAATCGAAGACCGTGTAGTTGATCTAGAAGATGCTCTTGATGACCTTAAGATTGAATTTGAAAAAATGATGTCAGGTGAAAAAGATGGTGAAGAAGGCGACGAAGATGCCGCTGATATGCCAGATATTGATCCAGAAGGTGATGAAGACAAGGACGAGGCATTTGATGTCGGATCCGAACTTAGCGTAGAAGACGAAGCACCAGCTTTCGAAGGCACTAAAACTGCTGGAGAGCAAATGAGAGAGTACGTAGAGAAAGTAACACCTAAAATGGGCGATACTGGAACAGACGGTACTAAATCACCAGTTGCTGGTAAAAATGACATGGGTGGATCCACTGCTAATATCGCAAAAGGCGGTACAGGTAGTGAAAAAGGTTCAGCAACGTCGGCTAAAGAAGAAAATGCAGGGAACGTTAACGTACCAGGCGGAAAAGCTTCTAAGTCAATGAGTGCAAACGCTAAAGGCCATGGCGCAGAGAAAAAAGGCGCAGGCGAAACTGGAACAAATAGTAAAAGTACTATTGGTTCTTAATTGAGATTAAGGAAAACTAGATGTTAAACTTAACTGAAACACTATCATTCGACCAAGCAAAGATGGTCGTCGAGACTACTGAAAACGACAAAGGTGAAAAAGACCTTTATCTTAAAGGTATCTGCATACAAGGTGGTGTTAGAAACGCTAACCAGCGTGTATATCCTGTAACTGAAATTGGTAGAGCTGTCAACACGCTCAACGATCAGATTAAAGGTGGATATAGTGTACTAGGTGAAGTTGATCATCCTGAAGGACTTAATATTAATTTAGATCGTGTAAGCCATATGATCACAGAAATGTGGATGGATGGCCCAAACGGTTACGGAAAACTTAAAGTAATTCCAACCCCGATGGGACAACTAGTTCAGACAATGATTAATAACGGCGTCAAAATTGGTGTCTCATCTAGGGGATCTGGAAATGTTAAAGAAGATGGTAGCGGCCAAGTCAGCGAGTTTGAAATTATTACTGTTGACGCAGTTGCTCAACCAAGTGCTCCGGGAGCGTATCCGACTCCCATTTACGAACACTTATTAAATAGCCGTGGTGGCTATCAGGCAATGAATATGGCTCGCGAACTTAACGGCGACGAAAAGGCACAGAAATACTTAAAGGAATCGTTGGTGAACATTATCAACGGTCTCCGCTAACAAGGAGAAAATAATGTTAGATGCACTGAAAGCACTCTTTGAAAATAATGCAATTTCCGAAGATATCAGAGCAGAAATCGAACAAGCATGGGAACAAAGGATTCAAGAGAATCGTTTGAGCGCCACAGCTGAGCTTCGCGAGGAATTCGCTCAAAAGTACGAGCATGACAAAGCAACAATGGTGGAAGCTATTGATACTATGTTAGAAGAAAAACTTGCAGAAGAACTTAATGAGTTCGCAGATGATCGTCAAAAACTAGCCGAAGCAAGAGCAAAGTATGCAGTAGCGATGCGTGAAAACGCAGAACTAATGAAACAATTTGTTGTTGGGCAGTTAGGCAAAGAGATCGGCGAATTACATGAAGATCAAAAAGCTATGGCAGGAAAGTTTTCCAAACTTGAGAATTTTGTTGTTGATTCACTATCTAAAGAAATCGCAGAGTTTTATGAAGATAAAAAAGACTTGGCTGAGACAAAAGTACGCTTAGTACGCGAAGCCAAAACACATCTAGCTAAAGTTAAATCCAAGTTTATCACAGACGCAACAAAAATTGTTGCTGAAACAGTTGAGAAAGGTCTTAATAAAGAAATGACTCAATTGAAGGAAGACATTGATACAGCACGTAAGAATGATTTTGGACGTAAGATTTTTGAATCTTTTGCATCAGAATATACTAACAGCTATCTTAATGAGAAGTCCGAAACAGCAAAACTATTAAAAGTAGTTACGTTGAAAGATAAACAATTAGCTGAAGCTAAAAAAATAGCAGGCAAAGCAGTTACCTTAGTAGAGAGTAAGAATACTGAGATAAAAATTGCTAAAGATACTGCTAAACGAAAAGAAGTTATGAATGAGCTCCTTTCACCTCTTAACCAAGGTCAAAGAGAAATCATGGCTGACTTACTGGAATCTGTACAAACTGAAAAACTTAATAAGTCTTTTGATAAGTACATGCCAAGCGTTATCGCAGGGAACACTCCAGCTAAGAAAACCAAGGCAACACTTACTGAAGGCACACACATTACAGGCAATAAACAAACCAATGACATAGATGCAAGCCCGTCAGCTACGGATAACGTAGTTGATATTAGAAGACTTGCAGGATTGAAATAAGGAGAAAAAAATGTCAGAACTATTAGAAAGTCGCTGGCAGGATACAAAGACTGCACTTCTTGAAGGCCTAGAAGGCAATAAGAAAGCCGTGATGGGCGTGACTCTGGAAAATACCAAAAGGTATTTGGCAGAATCAGCTACAGCAGGTGCATCTTCAGCAGGAAATGTTGCAACTCTTAACAGAGTTATCCTACCAGTAATCAGACGTGTTATGCCAACTGTTATCGCCAACGAATTAGTCGGTGTACAGCCAATGACAGGTCCAGTGGGTCAAATCCACACATTAAGAGTTAGATACTCAGACACATTAGATGATGTGACTGCAGGCGAAGAAGCTCTATCACCATTTAAGATTGGTGTTGGCTACTCAGGTGGAGGTGCAACTGATAAAGCAGATGCTACCGCTACTTTAGAAGGTACAGCAGGCAAGAGATTGTCAATCCAAATCTTAAAGCAGACAGTCGAAGCAAAAACCAGAAAGCTATCAGCTCGCTGGACTTTTGAAGCGGCTCAAGACGCTCAAGCACAACAAGGCATCGACATCGAAGCAGAAGTAATGGCGGCATTAGCCCAAGAAATTACTGCTGAGATCGATCAAGAGATCCTTGCATCATTGCGTTCACTAGCTGGTACAGCTAGCCAAGCATATGATCAAAACGGCGTTTCAGGAACTGCAACATTCGTAGGCGACGAGCATGCGGCATTAGCTGTTATGATCAACAAAGTTGCTAACGATATCGCGGCAAGAACACGTCGTGGCGCAGGTAACTATGCAGTGGTTAGCCCATTTGCATTAACTATCCTACAGTCTGCAACAACAAGTGCATTTGCACGTACAACTGAAGGTACTTTTGAAGCTCCAACAAACACTAAAATGGTTGGTACTTTGAACGGTGCAATGAAAGTATACGTTGACGCATATGCAGGCGACTCTACTGACGTATTAGTTGGATACAAAGGATCAAGCGAATCAGACGCACCAGCGTTCTACGCTCCTTATATTCCATTAATGTCAAGTGGCGTTGTACTTGATCCATCAACATTTGAGCCAGTAGTATCATTTATGACACGCTACGGTTATGTTGAGTTATCAAACGTTGCTTCTTCACTAGGTAACGCGGCTGACTACTTAGGCAAAGTTTCTATTGCCAACGTAAGCTTCAGCTAAGTCTCTTAGTAGAAATAAAATTAAAATAGGTCCTTTCGAGGGCCTATTTTTTTGACTAAATATTAGTATGAAGGACGAGTACACCTCAGCGTTCTATGATGTTGTACTAGAGACACGAGATAGAACAGGCATTGAAATGCCAGAGTACATCGAACACTATGTTGTTTTGTTGCTTGCTTCGCATGTTGACAAATCTGATTTCCTCCCTACAAAAACATTTGCAGAATCTATGCTAGAGTTAAAACACTCAAGAGATGCAAAAACATTAGGTGATACATGTCTATTTGTAACAGGTATATTTCCTGAATACGGTATTAATGTTGATTACTATTCAAGTATTGGTAAAATAAGTTATAACAGATGTACGCATAACTTAAATGTTGAATTATTTGAAACACTAGCAAACCACTTTGATCACATTCGATTTTTTATTAATCACATTAGGAATGATAAATACTTGTGTCGATAGTGTGCCGCGAGGCGGACTTATGCTGTACCCACAGCGTAGCTCATAGAACGGGCATTGGACTACTTATATAGGAGAAAAAAATGGGAAGACCACTAAACAAAAGACTTTTTGCAGTTGCAGGCACAGGCCCAACAGCAGGCGGAACAGAAATCAAAGTAAACTTTCATAACGGCTCGGCAGTTAAAGAAGGTTACATTGTCAAGCAACTTGGATCAAAAAAATTCCGTGTTGAAGAAATTGAAACACCCGGTACATTTGATTGTACTCTAGCAACTGGTAAATTACCAGCGGCTTTAAGTGCAGGTGAAATGTCAATTTCAGTACAAGGTGCTGACTCAGAAACATATGGTGTTGCAAAAATTACAGGACGTAAAGTTGTTTTAGCAAAGCCAAGTGCTACTGGATCTAACGCACTAGACGGACAATCATTAAAATTTGCTCTAACAGGTGCCGCGGCATCAGGAATTGTTAGAATGGAAGAAGCTGGCGATGATAACACATTAGTTGGTACAGATGATGACGATCTAACAGAAGACGCATAAATGTTTTTGGGGGTATTTAATTACCCCCATTACTTTAAGGAATTATAAATGTCAAAAATTTTAAATGTAAATACCGGTAACTATGTAGCAAGAGTATCAAGTGGAAATACTATTACACTTGACACAGGTACTCAAGCAGGTACAGTTGTTGTTACAGGCGACTTACAAATTAATGGTACACAAACTACTGTTAATTCACAAACATTAGATTTAGTTGACAACATTATCACTTTAAACAAAGGTGAGAATGGAGCAGGTGTTACTGAAAACACAGCAGGTATACAAATTGATAGAGGAACTGCTAGTGATGCGTTATTGATCTTTGACGAACAAACATCATTTAATGATCCTATAACACAAACAGTTAAAGCAGGAACATTTGTTTTTAAAACAGCAGATAATGCAATTATTGGATTAAGAACAAATGCTATTACTACTGGCGGAGGAGATTTATATCTTATCAATAGTGGAACTGGTGTAATTAGTGTAAGTGGTACAAATAACTACGAAACACAAATTACTGATGACGATGACGTACCTAATAAAAAATACGTTGACGATGCTATTACAACAGGTATTCAAACTATTACAATTCAAAGTATTGCAAGAGGAGACTCAGGTCTTAATTTGTTTGACGAAAGTATTGATGGTGGAGTTAGTAATTTAAAAATTACTATTGACGGTGCAGAAGTAGCACAGTTCAAAAGAAACACAACAGAAATTGAAGACATTGTATTTCAAGATAATACAATATCAACATTAACTAGTGCAACAGACCTAACACTTAGTAGTTCAGGTACATCATTTGTAACTATTGATGGCGTTTTAAAAATGCCTATTCAAGCAAGTGGCACAAGCGTAAATCCAGGTACTAATATTGCTATATACGGAAAAGACCCGGCTATAGGTAATAGTGGTGTTTGGTACAAAAACAAAGATGCATACGAAGACGAATTGATAAGTACTAATAGATCACTATTGTTTAGTATGTTATTTTAAGGAAAGAAAAATATGGCAATTATAAACGGACAACTTTCTATTGCAGATAAAACACACTTAACAGTTCCAGCTGGTAAGAGATATGCAATTACAACTATTATGATTTGTAATACACAACCTGTAGACACAGGCGGTAACAATGATTCACAGTTTGATTTGCATGTTATACCAAGTGGACAAACTAAAGGTACAGCAGATCCAAACGCTAACCAAATTATTAATAATTTAGTAGTTGCTGGCGCTGACACATTTACGTTTGATACTGAAAAGTTAGTTTTAGAAGCAGGCGACACTATTGTTACATCAGGTCAAGCACCAGCTAACTTAGTAATGACTATTAGTTATTTGGAAGTATAAATGAGATTTTTAAAAGCACAAACAACTTCTAGAGGTATTAACTCAGATTCTAAAGGCATAAACATTGATGCTTTAGGAGTCACAACGGTTAATACTGACAAAGCAGTTATTGTACCTAAAGGAACACAGAATCAACGTCCGTATACTGGTATTGAAGGTATGCTTAGATATAATTCAGATACTAACGATTTTGAAGTTTATCAAAACAGTGTTTGGAAACCAATTAGATTTAGAGAACCAACAACTATTGTTCAACAAAACTTGGGCAATGGTAACGGCACTGAAACTACATTTGGACCATTAAATTCAGGAGATAGTTACTACCCTGTACCTATTTCAGAAAACAATATTTTAGTTACTATTGAAAACGTATTTCAATTAGCAACAACTAACTACACAGTTGTTCAAAATCCAAGTTCAGGACCAGGTGCTCCATATGCGGCAGGTTATTATCTAGTATTTGGAACACCAGTACCAACAGGCAAACCAGTACAAGTACTACATAACTTCGACAAGTAATTACTATAAATAGTAGTAATATAGAGAGGGAATATTATGAGTACACAAGTTGCCCGCATTGGTGGACAGTTACTACAAGATAACTTATTAAGAGAATTAGCAGATTTAAAATTTGATAACGATCTTTTGGTTGTCAAACGTGATAATACTTTAGGTATTAACACTACAACAACTCCTCGTAACTTAACAATAAACGGTACAATACGTACAGCATCAGGTAATAGTGATCCAGATATTATATTTGGTAACAGTCTTAAAGTTGGCGATATTACACTTGCAACTACAGGTATTAGTACACCTAGCGGAAATGTTACACTTAAATCTACACACTCTCAAGGATACATAACAACCACAGGTATTGGTAGTTATAACTTTGCCGTTAAAGGTGATGGTATTCAAGCCTTACAAACTAACGGCGGTATTGGTATTAAGTCAGAAGTTCTTGACGGACAAACAGCGGCTTGGAATTCAAACGGCAACTACGGAAACTATTGGAATCCAGGACCAAAGATAAGTGCAAGTAGCCCACCAAACGACATGGATCGTTTGTATGATTATGCACTATCATTATCACAATCAGGTAACTGGACAGCAGAAGAACTAGCGGCACTTGACTGGGACGGTGACGGCGATATTCAAGCAGATGACGTATTACAGTTAAAAGAATTAAACACACAATTTGTTAGTGGTACTGCTTTTCCTGCTTCAAACACATTAGCAGAACATGCAAACACAACAGCATTTAAAGCATACATTGAAAAATATTATCCAAGAAGTGTTCCAAGACAATTACAGTTACAAACAGGCGGAACACTTACTGTAACTGGTAATGTACACGCTACCGGAAATATTACATACGGTGGTACTTCAATTACTATTGGTGATGACAGTACTGACACAGCAAGTTTTCTAGCAGAATTTAAAAATGATTTAATACCCGACGATAATGATAGATTTCACATTGGTAAAGACGATGATAGTACTGGTCCTGCAAAAGGATTTAAAATTGCTGTTGAAAATCTAGTTTCTGATAGCGTTAAAGCCAGCGGACTAGTTTATCAAGGTATTGAACTTACAAAAGACGTTGGTATCTACTTTGTATCAAATAATAATGGAGCAGACACTAATGACGGTAATAACCCAGGAGGACCGTTTGCTACGCTTACAAAAGCTCTTAGCGTTGCAACAGACGGAGATCTAATTTACATTTACCCAGGACAGTACCAAGAAGCATTTCCAATGACTGTTCCACAAGGTGTTACAATTCAAGGCGACAGCATTAGAGGTGTTGAGATTTATCCAACATCAGCAACACAAAGTAATGATGCATTTTTAGTAAACAGCGATGTTACTATTGAAAATATTACTCTTAAAGATTATTATTATAATAGTGGAGCAAATACAGGATACGGATTTAGATTTGTTAATAACTTTTCAACAACTATATTTGAACAAGAACCTGGAAGAAGTCCGTATATAAGAAATGTAACTGTACTAACTAAAGGTACAACTACAAGTGCAAGCGATCCTAGAGGCTTTGCCGCAGGCGATGCTGGTAAAGGAGCTCTAGTTGACGGACAAGTAGTTGCATCAAATAGTAGAAGTGCAAGTATGCTATTTCATAGTTGTACATTTATTACTCCTGGTGTAGATGGATTAACAATTACAAACGGCGTAAGAGTTGAATGGCTTAATAGTTTCACATACTTTGCTAACAGAGGCATTTATATGTCGCAAGGATCTGCTGGTAGAACAACACCAGAAGCAACAACAGTATACGGAGGCGAATTAAGAACTATTGCAAGTGCTAACGTATATGGTAACAAAGGTATTGAAGCAGATGGCGCTAATTGTTTAGCATATATGATTAATCAAAATTTTGCATACATTGGCTCTGGCAAAAATGTTACTAATGATAATACAACAACTATTCAAGCAAATGAAGTAATAGAATTAAACAATGCTAAAGTATACTTTACAGGACAAGACCAAAAAGGAAACTTTAGAGTTGGTGACAAGTTTTTAGTTGACTTAGAAAATGAAAGAACTAGTTTTGATATTGAAAGTATTTTTGCAACAAATTCACAAGTACAAATACGTAATAACAATGACACAGTTACACTTAATCAAGGAGTAGTTGCATTAGATAATATTGTTGTTCAAGGCAATGTAATTGAAGCAACTAAATCTGCTATTAACTTTAATAGTGTTGGAAACATTGTATTCCAAGGAAATGTAACTGCACCAAGTGTTGATATGACAGGCAATTTATCAATTGATGGCGCACTTACTACAATAGGTGATGCTCCAACTGATACTGTTGATTTTAACACAAACATTAGTCAAGACTTTGAACCTGGTTCAACTGAAGGTTTAACTTTAGGTACTGCCGCAAATCGTTGGAAAGAATTACATACTAAAACAGCGAATATTAATACTATTAGTATTTCGTCTCAAACTATTGCAACTACCGAATCAAATGCAGATTTATATATTACTGCAAAAGGTACAGGTAAAGTTCGTGTAGAAAACTTAGAATTTGAAGATAATAAAATTATTGGTAAGTTTAGTCCGGAAGGCGAATTTATTGTTACTGATTATGAATTATCAACTCCTGATATCTTTAACGGAAATCAAGGATTTAAAACACAACTTCCAAGATATACTACAGTGTTTGGTATTCCTGTATTAGGAACAGCAACAGTTAGTGATCTGGCAATTAAACATGCGGCAAATATGTTAGCAAGTTATTTAGATAATAACTTTGACGGTGTTGTTGATAATACAGCATTACTTGCAACATTCTCAAGCGGATTATACGGTATTGTTGTATATGCTGACTCAGCAGAAGAAACAACACTAGCAAGTACATTTGGATCATTTGCGGTAAACAGAACTTTTGGAGTTTACCAAAGCGAAATGAATAGTTATTTAGGTGACGGAGTAAACAGTCAAAGAGATTTAGCAAGTGAAAAGATATTAAAGAATATGCTTATTCCAAGAATAAGTGGATTGTACACTGAGTTAAGTACAACTAGGCCAAGCACACTTACAACAGCAATGGATTCTGCACGTGGCGGATATCAAGCAGGCGGTGTGCCTAGTTATAACTATCCAGAATTTGCTTGGTATACTGATACCACAGGATTAAATTATAATGACTTATGTTATGAGTATTTGTATTTGTTAACAACAACAATGTCCGGAGCATTAGTTTGGAGAGCACCTGGTATAACATCATTGTTTGACCATTATACTAGTTTAACATTAGCGGCAAATGATGCGGCAGGGTATTCTATAGCAAACACTACTTCTTTCTACTTGCCTATTACAAACAGTCCATCAATAGATTATTGGACAAATGTAACAAATAATTTAGGCGGAACTAGTAGAGATGTTATTTTACAACCAGCAGGTAATGTAACTGTAAGTGCAACAAGTGATTTAAAACTTCCAATAGGTACTACTGCACAACGCCCACCACTACAAGCTGGATTAAGATATAATAATACATTTAGCACACTTGAAGGATTAGAAGTTGCTGGTAGTGTATCGCTTGATGGTATTTACGATACTGATAGAGATACGTACTTAGATTTGTCAAATAACCAATTTAACTTTGTTACAGCAGGACAAACAAATCATACTCTTAATGGCACATTAATTGAATCAGGTGGATTTAGTAGTGATCATAAATTTAGTATTGATGGGAATATAGTGTCAAGTGATGAAGTTGATGGTACAAGTATACTTAGATCTAACGGAACAGGGTATACTGAAATAGAAAATATTAAATTTAGAGATAGTGAGTTATGGAACTGGTCAAGTAATAACTTTACTTTCGGCTTAACTAATACAACAGGTAATGCTTTCTTAAAAATTGACAACACAAGCGGTATGGTTGTACCGC
>Ga0070743_10000249_pt1 | contig 20702 bp, 10 predicted proteins | sample ColrivemetaGS697_FD_70187 | JGI IMG/M metagenome (GOLD analysis project Ga0070743, IMG submission 70187) | Estuarine microbial communities from the Columbia River estuary, USA - metaG S.697 | ecosystem: Environmental > Aquatic > Marine > Intertidal zone > Estuary | place: USA: Columbia River... | reverse complement strand
TACCAATACCTTCCTGATATTCAGCAGGTTTTGGTATTTCTCTAGCACTTACTTTTAAAATAATACCATTGGTTTGGTTAAACTTCACCCACCATTTGGATTCGTGTTTAGTTAGATATTCTAAATGTTGTTCGCTGTGCATCTAATATTTCTTCAGTTAGGAACTCAGGCTCTTTGTATGATAACAAATCATTGACCACGTAGTTCTGAATCTTTACTTCTCCATGGTCTCCTGGCCATACATTTAAATAATTTGTCCACTGTCTGTGGCTCTGACTTAGATAGTATTGGACTATATCCATGTCCACAAAGCTGAGTATGTTTTTATCTACGGGTGTTACATCTTTAAATGAATCAAGGAAGCGAACAACCACAGTATGGAATATATTATTGTCATATACATCCGGAACAAATTGCTCTTCAAATATTTGAAGCATTGTGTCTCTGTTGTTCTTTATCAGTGGGTCAGCGAGTTTAAAGTAGTCTAGTGCAAAATCACTTTTATCGAAATACATAAAGTCTGCATATACCGGATTCAGCATATACCTTTCATAGAATCCATAACGTGGATCATCAAATTGCATAACCTCATTGCGAAAGTTTTTTATTTGTGTTGGTAAACATATGTTATGGTGATCCATACAGTAATCAAATTGACTCGTCATGTCTCTTTGTACTAGTGAATAGGGTGATAACATTATGGTATATTCATAAGGTGTTGCCCACCAGGCTTGCCAAGTATGTTGATCCCATCTAGGTGCGTAACTACCAAATGGATATTCAATAACATCATCAAATGGTTCTGCCCAGTCATCATTTAAATTAATAATACTATCCACAACCATTGTAACACTAGCGTCTGGATTATTATTCTTAATACTATATGCACAAGCACAGGCGGCTCGTTGATCAGTCTGTGTTTTTGCCATTATTAGGAAGCCCTGAGTCATGTATTGTTCTCCCATATGTTCTTCTTATGTCTAAGTATTGCACGTTTGTTCATGCAATGCATATCTTGATCTGTTACTTTAACAACAATATTTTCCCATTGTTTTGCAGTATCGTTTGATAACATAATCCAGTCTCGATTTCTTACTTCCACAATATCATCCTTCTGATCCATATTAAGTAGGAAGCCAGGTAAACTGTTAACGGTATCACCCGCTGTCATTCCATTTAAAATGTGTACTGCTATACTAACACAATAGTCTGTTCTAAATAATTTACCTGGGAAGTTATATAGGTATTGGTAGAACTCATAGTTGTCTGCGACGTGAGCCCACAAGTCAAAGAATGTTTTTGAAACATCTGTTCTATCAAAATACACAACAGTTGACCACCACATGGGAATGCCTGCATCGAAAAGAAATCTCTCTCTTGGTCCTGGCAGTTCATTTCGCAAGCTGATTGCGTTGTCAAACATTGCTGGGCCTGTATAATGATCAAAACTGTGTAGTAGACTATCACTGCGAATCATATAGTCAATATCAAGCAGTAATGTTTGCTCATAGGGACTATACTCCCAGATTTTATGTTTGTTACCGTTTAGGAATGGAGCATTAAAACTACTCCAGGGTGAATCCCAATGTTTTCTATAATTGGGTTTTAGATCTTCATCTGTAATAACTATATTGTCAATATACTTTTTAGCCTGTGCTACTCCGTCAGGCTTTGTCTTTAGCCATTCATATGTACCAGCATCTGTAATAACAGTTATGGGTAGATCCAGATGTCGTTTAGCCTGAGCCGCCGCAAGGATGGCCAGTTCGATATAGTCAATAGATTCATTATTGTATGCAAAAAAGCATACGCCTTTAGTTTCAGTCATTACCAATCCATAAGTTTGGTTACAGTACGTTGCTTTTTAATAGCAATGTACTCAGCGTTCAGCTCATTGGTTGCACTAAAGTAGGCACTTGTTAAATTTTCTAGTAGATCATTGAGACTTTTAACTTCAACTGGATTCTCTTTGGTATCAATAAGTACTGATTGTTTGTTACCTAGATCAATTAAAGTTTTTACAAAGCCAATAGTGGCTTCATCAGCAAAGAACACGCCATTGTCATGGTGTACTATTCTTAACTGGTTTATTCTGTTCTTGATGTTTTTCTTTTGGTTAGTAATAGTCAAACTATAGTTGGAAAACTCAAGAGCTTTCTGTAGACGTTCGTCCATCTGTTTACTCCTTGAATAATATTATACTATTATTTATCCTAATTATATACTATGTTTATGAGGAAGTCAAGTATTCTTTTATGTCCAGGCACTTACTTGGGCGACTGTGGGTTGAACTTTTTCATCAAATCTGTATTGTGTGCTGCCTACTGTAAAGAAACTTGCGTTTGAACCAATAGCCGCATGATCTGGAGTATTAATTGGTTGTAAGTTATAACAACTTGCTACTATAACAGTATCCATCAGTTGTGTATCATCTGGATCATCAGTTAGTTTTACTTTTGCAGTAATCACAAAGTTTCCACCAGTTTCAACACCTTTATATAGTACTTCAACTGCTCTGTCACCATATTGTGCCGTTTCATTTCCAGCACCCTTGAGTGGTGTTGCGTATGCGTAACTGTATGCGTATGCGTATGGACCGAATCCACTTGCCGTAAACATACTTGTTTCTCCTCCGGCATGGTCTAAGCCATAAAAACCATCACCACCTATACCGTTTGATCCTGTTCTATCACATGATTCTGCTTTAAAATGAATTTCTCCAATACTACGGAAAATTTCCAACCAGTCATCACTTCCGTTTGTACCACCGCCTACGCCTGGGTTAGTTCCGGGTCTGTTTATGTTTTCTACTGCTGATGCGTTGCCTTTTGAATTTGACCAAGCACCAATACCTGCTGTTAAATCAACTACTATACTTCCACCACTGTTAAAATAGTGTCTTGCTTCTGTATAACTTGCAAATGTCCAGGAAACTTCACATGTAAGTGAGTTTTGCCACCCTGTGCCACCGTTACTAACATCAACAAAGTAATTTGTATCTGAATAACTGTCTTCGCCACTAAGAGCTCCGAGCTTGTGTTTATTTGTGTTGATAGTATTTGCTACTTCGCTTTGTATTCCCAACCAACCCTTGGAGTTTAGTCCTGAAGGTGTTGCTGGAACTGTATTAGAGCTGTCAGCGTAAACGCTGTCAATTGTAGCGTATTTCACTAGTAAAGGTAAATCATTATCACAATGGTATAAACCTGAGTTTATTTGTGCTACTAGATCGTTAACATTATCCGCCTCAATAAGAGATGTAACTGCTACGTCTGTTAAACTAGTTGTTTGTCCCCAGCCTTTACGTCTAACTAAATCAGTTGAGTGGTTACTATCATATGTATATGTAATAACGTTTCCGGAACCATCTTTAGGATCTTTCCAGAACACATCATATGTGGCTGTTATCGCATTGAAATCTGCTGCTGTGATAATACCTTTTTTGCTGACTGCCATGTCTTATATCCCTATTTGGTGCCGACTACTACTTCTAATAAACCTACTGATTCTGACGTTTTATCTGCTAATGCTCTTCCAACAATACGATACCAATCTAACGCTTCTTGATGTTCGTAATCGCTGACTGCTCTAGCAACGCCAGGTGTTTCACTTGAAACCAAACGTTGTCCTTTGCGTACAGGACCAATTACTTTACATGGTACACGGCCTTCAAGTGCTATTGCAACACCTTCTGTTCCGCTATTCATCAAGTAAGCAGGATCTGTACTAACAATACCGAAAACTTCCGGACAAAATCCGTCAGTTGTCTGTGTTACTTCTGCTTCGCCACCAATTTTAACCACTGTACCCGGCTCATAATCTGCATCCGATGTATACATCTCTGCAACGTCGGCGTATTGTGCTTGGGTGGCAATACCGTGAAGTTTAATTGCATCACTGCCTGCGACCGCTGATGTTGGATTAAGATTTATACCCTTGGCAATCTGTGTAGCACCCCATATTGCATATAGTGTTGCTGTATCGCCTAGTGCTGTAGTACTTAGAGTAAATGGTTGGTTATTAGATGTTACACTAATAATAACTCCACCTACTGTAGTGATTGAAACAGACTTATCGACGTCTGCGTTGTCTTTTACCACAGCGTTTTTAGATCCGCCTGCTGGTAATCCACTCCATGATGTTCCATTAAAGTATTTGTATTCATCTGAAGTAGTATTGTAATAAATCTGTCCTTGTACTGCTGTTGCAGTTGATGGATCAGTTGCTTGTGCATGATTCTCTAATAAATGCAAGAAGTTTTCAGCAATGTATTCGCCATAGTTGTAGAAATTCTTACCCACTAGAGATAGTTGTGTTGTTGCGTTTATTGTACCGTCACTAACCGAAATCGCTGCTTTGGTTGTGTTTGTAAAATTTACGTTATAAGGCATTTTCTAACTCCCTGCTCTAATTCTAATTGTGTAGATCACTTGGATCTTTCTATTCGCCGATTTTTCGATCGGGTGGAATATAATATGAGAAATATAACTTCCTGTTTCAGTAATTAAACCAATCTCATCAAATGCAAAATCACCTGTTAGGGTAGTTGAGTTATCAACTGTTTCCTGTGCGGCTGGTTCTGTATAATCAAGTGTACTGGTGATTACAATGTCACTGTAAACTAATCCATCAAACTTTTGAACCACTGTTGTGTTCTCACTAGGCAATATTGCGTCTGTACCATCAACAAGTTTCTCATAAGTCTTGTTGTATAGTGCGCCTGCCTCTGTGTCTGTGTTTGTAGACCTATACTCAATAGCACCCGTGCCATCAATAAGTGTTCCTCCGTTACCGAAAGCCATCTTTTTAATTACATAGCTTAGTCCAGATTCTGAATCTACTTCTCCGCCCAATACTCTAGCCATAGCCAAAGCCATGTTTGTAAAGTTAATAGCGTTATGTTTGTTTAATAATACTTCACCAGTGTCTGTGTCTTTTATAAGAACGTGACCTTCAACTAAAGCTGATGCATTATCTTTAAGATTATTTTCCATTTCCGTTTTACTCTCCGTTCTTGTATTTAGCATTATAATTCGATACCTTTTGTACTTGCTTGTATTTGTACTGGTAATCTATTAGTTGCTGTTGAATCCAATAGGCTTTTACCCAAACCGTTAATCAACACCTCTGTTTGATATCTTCCTGTGCTTGGATCTGCACCGCCTGTTGTTATTCCTGAATCTATTGCCAACGCTGAGTCTGTAATATCAACAATTGTTGATGCTGTCGCGTGTTTCTTAGCTTTAGTAAGTCCAACACCTCTGGTTATGTTTTGTAGGTTGTTTCCGTTTACATCACCATAGTGTATAATCTCACCATTAATATATGCAAAGCCTGTTTTACCAAACTTCGTTCCGTCTGTTACCGGAATTGTTGTTAGCGTAATGCTAACCGCTGAAGTAACAGTTGTTGCGTTTGCGTCTTCCAAACTATATGCCGCTAGAGTTAGATCATTGTTTTGTTGATATAATAGTGTTCTACTATCAGCACTAACAGTTGATCCTGATGTGTTTGTTATTACGCTAATTGCCAAGTCTTCCAGGGTCTGTAGTCTAAATGTTGTTCTTTCATCGCCCTTACTTGCGTTTAGGAACACTTCATTACCTATTGAGTCATACGCTGTACTGCTTGTAAACGCTTTTCCAACATATGCATTACTAGGAGTAGTTGCAAAGTCGCCACCCGTTACTACTGTGCCTGCATATGAGGCTCTGTTTTCGTTTTTGGCATAATTTGCCACAATATTTTCCTGAACGTTGTGATCGTTTAGTCTACTAGTAATCATCATGTTACGTGACTGTTCAGTTATTGAAGTGTCTGCTTCATCTAATATAGTATTTGCATCGAACACGTTGCGTATCTTTGAATGGAAAGGCTTAACTGTGTTTATATAGCCTATCAGTTCATTTACACCATTCTTTCTGTAGCGTCTTAGCGTTGTTGATAACGGTGTGGTTAAACCCAGCTCCAAGTATGTTGTTTTGTATACCCAATCAACTGACTGCTGATCTGCTAGTGCGTGATAAATCATTGCAAAGAAGAACAAGTTAAAGTTATCTACATATTTGTCTATGAATATATCTTTCCTTAGAGCTTTAACAAAATAGTATGAATAAACATCTGTGTTACCATCATATGCAATACTATCCCATGCATTTTTATCCCATGCATCAATGTTTGCTGGATTATAAATTGTATCGTTGAACTTGATAGTAGCATTTTTCTTTTCTACCATTATCCATTCAGTACCATTCCAACTTTGAAGTTCGTCTCTATCCAAACCATCTTTAACAATTTTAATCTGTACAAGTTGATGCTTTGCAGTATCAATACCAGCAAGTAGACTTGGTCTATTAATAATCACACTAGGTATTGCATTTACATTCTTATCAACACTTACATAGTCTGCCCATTCCCACATTGTAGTTAGATCATAAACAGTAGCGGCTCGTCTCCACTTACTAGGTTCATCAGTTATAAAGTCAACTGATGATGTATGTGCAACTTTACAAATATATATCTCTCTTCTATATGCAATTCTGTTACCAACTACATAGGCCTTACTTGCAGTCCAATCTGCTGTTGCTTTTTCACTTACTTCAATATCGATTACTTTGTTTTTAAGTCCAATACTTCTATCCCACTTGCCAGCTAGATCTCCAATTAAATTCATATGCTTCAATAATCTATTTGCGGCACCTACTGCCTCACGTCTTGCATCAAGTGTTTCTGTATACCAACTCTGTGCTATGGATCTGTCATCACCATATCTATTAACTTCATGTAGGCTTAGGTTAGGTAACTCTATATCTGTTGATAGTTGTTTACCCACAACATTATCTCTAACTCCCAAGTACCAATACTCTGGAATTACTCCGTTGCCTTCTTGCAGTAGTGTCCAGTTTGAGTGAGCACCATTAGTTAACTTTCTATTAACCTGTAATACTGTGTCAGTGCCTACATATGCATCTACGTTTGATATAATTAAGTTTTGGTCATCAATGGCCGCCGCCCAACTAATACCATTTGCTGTAGGATCAGCAATAATACTTGCAAGGCTTTTAACATTTAATCTTCTGTTGCTACGTGAAGGTGTAGTTGTCTTATCATATACCCAGAAGTAATACACAGTATCATAATTTCCAGTATTGGGATTGTAGTCTTCCAGTTGGCTATAGAAATAAACCTCTTCATTAAGTTCATTACTAAATTCACTAAATGCTTTACCAGTTGCTGGTTGTCCAAACATATCTACGCTTGTGCTTACTGCATTCTCCCATTCGTCCGGAGCAACAGTTGACTTTGTCCACTCATAAACTTTCATTTCAGTACCAGGGAATAAATTACCCCAATTGCCCATTCTATATTCTGCTGAACCCTGTGAGTAATCATAATATACTAGACTGTTTGTATTCCACCAAGTGGAACCAACACGTCCTTCTCCCCAGGCATTTTTAGGATCTGCTTCATCAAATTCACCTAACGCTGTACTATGTGTGTAAACAGCATGGTCCAGTGGACTCTTACTGTCAATCTCTCTGTCAGCTATGCCAGGAATAATACCAACTACTGGATCATATATTTCCAGTTCTAATTGTGTTGACTTTGTTGCATTATCATATAACACAATACGTTCTAGTTGGTTGTTTGTGGGTCTAGTTGTGACTGTTCTAGTTGTATTAAGTGTCCATGTTGCACCATCATAGTCCCATCTATATGTTCCTCTATTGACGGATGCGTTGGCATCTGCTTGTGTTAAGTAATTAGTCCAAGCAATATCTTCATTCTGCCATCTATATTTGGTAGAGCTTGCTCCTGCGCCTATTGTGGCATCAAGTGCTTCTTTGTGTTCGAAACGACAGTTTCTCAATACATATACTTCTTGAGCACTACCACATTCCTCAATAAATCTGTCTATATAAAACTTACTAGGATTGTTTAGATCTCCCAGAGCAGTTACTCTATGAATTCCATCCACTGCTGGTTTAGTGTTTGTGTTGACTAACATTACATAGTCACCAATTTCTAATCCATGTGCAATTGGTAAGTTAGTTGAGTCTGCTATACTTACTTCAGCATCATTACCATCACTTGTTGCCGTACCAGCACATATACTACATGAACTTGTGTATGTTATATTTCCACTTGCATCTAATATAGCATTGCCATTGGCATCAACTGCTTGGCCCAAAGTGTACCAACCAAAACTGTGTGGTTGTAATACATTCCAGCCTTCAAATTTACTTTTAACTGTGCCAGTTAATCCGTCATTATTAATAATAGCACTATCATCAACTACTTGGATTCTAAAACGTGTTGGATCATATGTTTCTTCGCTCCAGTCACTTACATCAAATACGTTTGCAATAACTGTGGCTGTTGCATACTGTATGCCAGTTTGTGGGAAACCTGCAGTTACATTCATTGGGTTTGTTTTAGCACCTAGATTAATATTATCATTTGTTGAGGTGATTGTCAACCTATTTCCTGTTGTAGTTGCTGTTACTCCAGTAATACCAGCTGCCAAAATACTTGCGGCCGCTTCAGCTACACTACTTGGTCTTGGTGTATCTGTAAATGTCATTGGACCATATGTTGTGTTAAATCCGTTTAGTGGACCTGCTGTGCCTGTAATAGTTAAACTATCACCTGAACCTACTGCTGTACTACTTGTTGGTGTTTTTGTTATAAGCAATTGATCTGTGCCACTTACACTTGCAACAATGTTTGCTGGCAAACTTCCGTTTGCATTAATTAGGCCAGCCTGTATGGTTGGCGACATTGGACTGTCAACGTTACTTTGTATTAGTGCTGGTGAATATGTTGCTACACTTAATCCTAAATCTGTATTTGCTGTACCGGCGCCAATAACAAGTTGTCCTGCCGCATTATTCTGCACATCATATACAATTTTAATTGCTGTACCTGTATCACTTGCTACCAGTCTACCACTGGCATCACTTGCATTAATTAAAGTAACAATTTGTGCTCTAGTTAGGTTTGCTGTTGTACTAATTGGTATTGTGCCACCATTATACATGTTAATAGTTGCACCATTAATAAGTAAGTTCTTGCCTGTGTTATCTGTAATTACTGGATTAGTTAGTGTTCCTGTTGTAATATGAGGATTGCCATTTTCTGCCGCTGAACTATCAACTTGGTTTGTTAATGGCTGGTAACTTAGTGGTATTGATAAAGTATCAATAGTAATATCACTTGGAGAAGCTACTGTTTGTCCTGCTGTTCCTGTTGCTACTAGGTTGCTGAACACTCTAGTTGTTTCATCAAACCAAACGCTTATACCATCAATAATTGCACTAGCAGGATTACCTGCGGATTGACTTGCGTATTCAAATGTTGGACTAATTTCTGTACCAATAAATGTTAAATCAGTTGGTGTTGTATCATAACCAATACTTGACGCTTGTAATCTATAATAGACGCCGTCCTTACGAACTACATCTCTTCTCTTATAACTTGTTTGTCCATTCCATGTTGGGATATTGGCATAATCTGCTGTTGAATCATATGCTGTTCCGATGTTTGTAACATCAAAAACTGCTTTTTTCACTTCTGAGACTATAACCTCGCCTGCTGTTCTAAATCTATTTTCTTGTTCTAGGTGTGCTTGGAATGATATTTCCTCAAAAACATCTGATGTCTTTTTGTTGTTTACCCAATCAGCATCTGCTACTGAACCAAACTTAACTAGGTGTTTCTTTTGCTTAATGGTACCAACATCTAGAGCTATTTCAGTTGCGTTTACATTCTGTGTGTCTCCGAAGTGACTCATACGGAACATCCACTCTTCATTGAGTGATACTAAACTATCTCCACCATTTATTAGGTTGCTTCTAGCAAAACTTTGTGCTACTCTAGTTGTACCTTTGTCTCTGATCATACCTTTATAGAACTCACCAAACACGCTGTTTGGTAAATTAGTTTCTGTAATCCAATCTCTACCATAATTGCCAATAGTTAAACTTTCAGCTTTGGTTACTCCCTGATTTACATTTTCAATATCATAGTTATAGAAGTCATCAATTGATTGTACACTTGTATCCCAGTTCTCAACTACTGTCTCAGCAAACACTAGATAACCAGGAGCTCGTTTATTTCCGTCCCAGTCTTTTGTTCTTTGTCCTTCAATGCTGAGTCTATAATGTCTTTGATTGTTTACTGCATTATATAATACATCGTTGAACTGTGTAATGTTTTTAAATACTGCCGCATGTTCGAAGTTTACTTCTGCAAAACTAACACTACCAACTTCCATAAACGTATCGTCATTTACTGTGACTGTCAAACTGTCTGAAGTTCTTTCAATGAATACTTCGCTCTTATCAATTGCTTTTCCTGATGTGCTTAGTAGTCCGTTTGTTTTGTTTGGTAACTTGTCAAACTCTAGAATGTAACCGTGATTTGATTTATATGTTACTGCACTCCCAAGGAATACTGTATGTACATCTCCGTTTTCTGCCGTTACTGCCCAGGTCGCCAATCTCAATGCTTCAGCATCTTTATCTTCTTCAAATGTAATACCCTTTGATTCTAGGTATTGCCTGTTGCCTCTAATAAAATCATATATGTCTTGAATCTTTGCTAGTGTGCTTCCGAACTCAACAATACTTGCTGTAGTATTAAAGTTTTTATATTTCTTAACTGTTGATGCAGTTGTTACCTCAACATCAAAATAGTTTGTATCTTTAATACATTCTAAAATTTTAAATCTCTGTTTTGCTGAACTTAGTCCTGATACAATATAGTTGGTACCTGATTTAGTTATTGTAACATCACTTGCAGTAATAATATCTGTAGGAACACCACTATACATTTTTAGACTAAAGTCATTTTCATTAATTCTATATTCGCCACTAGGACCACTTTCAGTTTTAAATGTTAGTAGATTCTTATTTGTAAATCCAGATATTTTTTGCACTAACTGAGTATCCAAACTATAGTACTGTTGCTCTAGGTTATCTGTATAGAAGTTTCTGTCTAGATTATTCTTTTGTGCTTCGTTAATACCATTTGTTCTTTCAGCGATTTCAACTGTTTCAATTGCTAACTCTGTATATACGTTGGCTACTGATGAACCGTTAATAACATCCAAAATTGGTTTAGCGTTGTAATCAATACCTCTATTTGTGAGAGCTACACCTACTACTGTTCCACCCTGAATGTCCAGAGTAGCTGTTGCTGATTTTCTACTAACAAGATCTAATATATCAATTGTAGCCGCTGAAACATAACCAGTTGTTGAACTAACAACCTTAAGACTCTTAATCTTTTTACCATATATCTTTCCGCTGTATATTACATCTTTAGGATTAATAAGTTTATTTCCTACATGGTATACTTCCTTTGAAATATTTGCATCAACAGTAGACTTAATTGTACCCGGTTGGAAGAATTCATTAAATGCTTCGTTTGGATTTAGTTTGACGGCAGTATCAACAAGTGTACTATGTCCTAAACTACTTGATCTCCATATAAATTCTACAGGACCCCAGTCACCAAATACAAATGGTGCCGCTTTGTCTACATTGGCAGGTGTGCCTAGAATCGCTGATCGAGCGACTAGAGCTCCACTTGAATTCACTGGACACTTTGTAGCGAAATCCCAATAAAGGTTTGCGTAGTTAATATTATTCTTTACGTCTGGATTTTCTGCAGGATTATTTACATGTCCTGTATTCAACGCTTTAATTAGGGCTGTACGCTTAGTTGCATCTGTCCAACTATAATATGTGTCCCACCAACTTGGTTTCATACTGTGTCCTAGCATATGCCAAGGAGTTAGGTGTGGTGTATGTGTTCCGAATAGAACTGTGTATGCACCTTTCCAATGTCCAGGTAATTTGTTACCAGTGAAATTATTTCCAAATACCATTGAATTATAATTCCAAGTTGTGTCGTCTGCATTGTCGTAATAGTTAGTAGGATTTAAACTAGTAACTCCTGTCTTTGCTTTCCAGTCTGCAAAATGTTGTTCTGCATATAGATCCATATCAGCAAGTTTATACCAATGTCCATTGGATAGTGAAGGCATGTACTTAACAGCACTCACTGTATTCTCATGTTCTACTATACCTGCGTATGCTCTTTTCTCTAATTCATAATAGGCCGCATTTACTACATCGTATTTTCTGTCAAGAGGATTATCCAACTTGGCGCCTGCTTGCATTTGATACTCACATCCATCATGTCCAATAATAGTTACGCCACCTACAATTTGTGGGTGTGTTACATTACTCATTCCTAACTTGGCGATACTTGCCGGAACATGACAATCATAATCCATATCATGCCACACAATATCTAGTGTTGGTGTTCCACTACCAGCTACTGGATTTATTAATAGTGTAAGTGTGTTACCTGCAAACGTATAATCAACATCTTTAACCAACATTCTTTGAACGTATGCAATTGATCCGTCTGTTAGTGTTTGTTGATCTGTTAGGTAAACATATACATGGTCTCGTTGTGTGAGATCACTGTTTGCTGTATAATTTGTTGTGTAAACTAACTGGGCAACTACACATTCTATAGTCTGTACCTTGTCATCATATGCGTAAACCATGTTACTAAACTGATGTAACTTGCTACCTTTTTTAGTTGAACTAATGGCGTTGATTGCATCATTAACAATGGCTTTAGTTGTTGTATAACTGTTTGTGCTATATAAACGTTTAACTTGGCTTTCAAATCTACGCTTGAATGCCCACCAGTCTCTACCCTGAGCCGCCAAACTTTCTTTAATATTAATTCTGTTGTCTGCATAATTTAAATCATGCATAATACTAGGCTCATTGTGTATGAATATTTCACCACCAAGTCCTGTTACTTTAGTTTTCTTATGTGAGTTATTGTTACCATATGAAAGTCCAGTAAAGTCAATTGTTGAGCGTATCTTACTTTCCCAATGTCCAAGTGTTTCAGTAATTGTTAAAGTTTCCAGCATTTTGTTTGTGGCATTGTGACTATGTGTTTCAACATCTAGTGTGTCACTACTCAATAGTTCTGAACTGTTACTGTAATATTCTACGTCAATTATTGAAGTGTCTGCTAGTAAACTGGCTGGTACTGTTATCTCTGTTGAACCAATTGTATATGAAGCAGGTGCAATCCATTTTCCATCAATATATAAATTGTGGAAGTGTGTATCCAAATCTGCTACTACAATAATTCTAGCAAGTTTATGTCCTACGCCTGTTGAGTATCCGTAATAGTATACTCCATTTGTACTAGGAGTAAAAGTTAGTGTTTCATTAAAACTATCGCCATTATTATCTGAGTATGCAACACCAGATGATATAACTGTTGTTTTGTCCTCAGCATAAATTTTTAGATTGTTAGTGGACGCTGATCCAATAAGATCGTGGAATATAGTTGCATCGCCATTTACTAGAACAATGTCAGGGTGTACTTTACGTCTTTCAGTTGTTAGTCCATCTGCAAACTTCTGTGCTACACTGAATCCATTTAGTTCTGCTCCAGTTCCGTAAACCCAATACGCTGTAGTTTTACGCCAGTTGCTGTGGCCTACTGATACTGTTGCATTTACTGTTCCATCAGTAACTATTGTTTGTGCTTGACTTTTTGCACCCGAATTCATTATACTAGGAACATACAAGTGTCGTCTATCAGTACCACTACCATATGCAAACAAGCCTTCTACGTTTCTAGTTCCACCAACTAGTCCACCTGTACTTGTGCTTACATTGTAAGAACTTGTTAGTGTATGTAGGAATGCTTCGAATACATAGTCTGCTTTGGAACCAGTATCTTTGTAAGTTAGAGCAAAGCCCAGTTCTGTATCTGCTGTTCCTGTGCCTATTTTATATCCGAATAGTTTGTTACCCACAAACGAATTGCCTGGATATTTTGTTTCATCTTTTAGCTCACAACCTGCATCGTCCCATACTAAAAATAATGGAGCCTGATTTTCTGCTGTTTTTTCTTGCCCGATTGTTATTGATGTTCCGTTGAAGAACAAATCTTTAAGTGCATACTTGAATTGGTTTGCTGTAATATAATCTGGACTACTGAGTGCAAGTAAACTATCACCAGTTGTCATAACAGTATCAACATCAAATATTCTAGTCACAACGCCTGAACCTGTTGGCGTTCCTGTTGCAAGGAAAACTGTACCTACTGTACTGTCTGCCGCTCCTGCTGTTGTAAAGTCTGTTGTACCTGCTGTTGTAATTTCATATACAAATCCTGAAGCTACACTTGTGGCCGCTATGCTTGGTGTCTTAACAATCTTATAGATGTTTTGATCATTTAGCAATACAAACCTTGAACCAATCTGCATACTAATTGACTTAGTCTTTGCACTAAGGACAGCTGATACTGGTCCTTGCCATTGACATGTCTCGTTTTTAATATTTCCAAACAAGTGTAAGTCTTGATTAAATTCTATAATTGGTCTTCTGGCTTGAAGTGCATCAGTAGTATGTGTTGATGCTTTGTAACCCAGTACCATACCTTCTAAACTTTGTAGTGTATCCTTATGCACCCAATAGTTTCCTCTGGACCAAATTGTTCCTGTGTCATCTCTTGTTGAGATAACCAAATAATCTTTTACAGAAGTTGTTAGGTAATCTCTATCCCAACTTTCACCGTCCCACATATCATTAACAAAGTCTTTTTGGGCTTGTGTTAAACTGGCTGGTAGAAGCTGAAACACACTAAAGTCTCCACTTGCTTCATCTTGGTATCTAGCACTAACTAGAACAGTAGTGGAAACTTGTCCATCTGCCGCAATAGAGGCTTGGTATATTTTAAATTGATCTAAGTAGCCGCCTTTGAAAAGTTTGGCTGTTCCAGTTCCGGCACTACCATTATTGGTAGCTCTAAACGTTACACCAACTGCGGCTGAACTTGCACCTAAGTTTACCCAGTTTGTTGTTCCTACTGATGTAATTTGATACACATCGCCAAGTTTAATTTGTGATTCTGTTTGTGCTACTGGTTGCATTTCTGGCCAGTCACTATCCAGTTTAAAGATCATATCATTAGATATGTATGACTTCTTTTCCTGTCCACCATCATAAAAGTATAAAAGTGGTGGTGCCGTATTTGCTATAACCTGTGTATTGTATGAACTAATAAGTGAGTGTATACTACTAAAACCTCTAGGGTCTGCTCCTTGGAAAGTTAGTGAACTAGCCCAAGTTGTAATTTTATCATTGTCCCAATACTGTCCAACAATGTCCTTGTATGTTGAATCGTCTGTCCATATTCTTTCATATCTAGAACCTGTAGTGTGATATTCTGTGTGTAATTGTAATTTAATGCTGTCGCCAACACCAGTAACCAAGTATGTGTTTAGAGTTACAGAACCATAACCACTCATCAACTTAATTAACATTCCATTTTCTAATTCAAATGTCTTATTATCATCTATAAATGTGTGTGCAGTTTTACCGTTGACATCTGTTAGTAGATCAGCAGTATATGTGCCTGTACCATTAGTATTATCACTCTCATATACTGGCATATCACTTACCCAATAATATGAATTGTAGTTTACAAACTTGTCATTGTCAATTGGTGGTGCGAAGCTGTAGGTCTGTGCATTGTAGGCACTATTATAATTGTAGTTGTCAAATTCTATACCAACACTATTTGCAATATCATCTGGTGTCAACATACTGTTAATTGTTGAATCTTCTAGTTTTGTTACAATACTTGGATCCAGTTGTCTATTTCTGCGTACTGTTGTTTTGCTTGCTTCCTTTAGGTATACATCGCCTTGTTTAGCAACGCCGCCTTGAGTACTACCAACATAAGCATCAATGTCTTCTAAGCTGCCCTTGGAGATCATTTGATCCAGAGTTGCATCCATCCATTTTTGATTTAGTGGAGTGTCAAAGACTGACGGTAAGTAGTCAGTTGCCTTGATCTTATTTGTTTTATAAGTTCCAGATCGCTTTTTATTTTCAGCAATTGTCTGTTTCTTGGATTCGTAGTTCTCGGACATTTTAAACCTTAAGCTGCTCTAATATTACTTTGTGTGATATTATCTATAATATCAATGTCTGTTGCTGACACATCAGGAATCAACAGTTCTCCTCCCATTGGTGTAATCTGGAAAAGATCTCCAAACACACTAGTAGACAATTGTGGTACAATAACAAAACTGCTAATGATACCTGCTAGTTCTTTATGTACATAAGCCGCCAGTTCAGTGAAGTAGAATGTTTCACCAAAGTCCCAATTGTCTATGTTAAAGAAGTTACCAATCTCTTCTACTACTTTATCTTTTATTTCATTATCAGTAAATCTTGTGCCTGGCACTTTGATAATTCTAAACTTTGCTTGTAGTGATGCATCTGCTTTGGCGCCAAATAATACTTTGTAATTTACTGGTCTGTAAATAATACTATCACTCATTGCCTTTTTACCTGTTTGCTGTGAGAAACTCTGCTTCAACTCATCAATTGTAGGTGGTACAGGTTTTACTAGATCCTCTCTAGTATCCTTTAACCAATTTCTATATGCTGTGTCGTAGTAACGTGTTAACACAAAAACATCTATTAAGTTTGTAAAACTAGGATCAACAACTTCATTATCTGCAGGAACATGTGTCCACTCAAAACGTAGATTGTCCTGTACGTTTCCGTAAGCAGTACCAGTTCCTAAACCGGCACCTGTCGCTGTAAATGTTACACCAACTGTATTTGCACTAGCACCAAGTCCAGTAAAATCTGTTGTACCTACTGTACTGATTGTGTATGATCTACCAACTACAAATGCACCAGCAGTTTCTACAGTAATACTATTGAAGCTATCTGGATCATCTGGCCTGTCATCATTGTTGTTATCCACTAGACTTAGAATAATTTTGTTTTGATTATATATTCCACTCTGGTCTCCCTGTGTGGCAAACTCATATCCGTATATGAAGAAGTCACTGCTTGGAAATCCAGTTCTAGTTAAGTCTTGTAATTTAACTCTATCTCTTTGTTTCTTGTTGCTCTGTTCATTTAATTGAAATTCGTTAGTAATATTACTAAAGTCTATCTGCGTACTTTCCAGAGTATAACGTAAAACTCTAGTTGTTATATCCCATTTGTCTGTTGCACTAGTTGAATCAAATGCAATATGTATTGTCCAGTTATTATCTAAACTAACAGCATCAGCTGGATTGTAAGCAAAAGGAGTAGGGAAAGCCGTATCCACCGCACTAGGCAATGGATCTCTATCTATAATATCCCAACCCAAATTTAAGAAATCATACTTTAGTGCAAACGTTTGTCTGTTACCCAAGTACTCAATAATGTTAGCTCTTTCAGTTGGATCAAACTGCCTTGTATACGCTGGAATAATATACATCATCTTATAGCCGTTTGGAATTGTTGCATCAAGACTAATTGCACCAAAGTTTCTGTTTGCTGTTAGTCCTGTTGGGTTACCATCAGCACCATCAATACCTAATCCACTTGCAAAAATCTTACTTACTTTTGCCCACTTAACTGTGCCACCTGTTGCAAGTAATCCAGTCCCGGCATCTAATGCACTACCGAATTTAACAAGAGCACCTACTCTTAGATATTTTAAATAGTTGTTCTGTGTTTTACCAGTACGTTTGATTACGCTATCACTATCAGTAAAATATCCTGTGTTGGTATTACCTGTTTGTTGCCAAGTAAACGGAAATTTTGAATCTCCATTTCTATAAATGGTATCCTCAATAGTGTCAAATGTTCCTCTATACTCGCTGAAGTATAGATTAATTAGTTCGTCATCTTGAATAATCTGTTTAAGCAATTGATCAAAGACTGTACTAGGTGTCATGTCTGTTGCATATTTAACTTTAGTCTGCGTAGTCTTTGTTACTTTACCATCAGTTGCAAATAAGTTTAGATTAGTATACGCACCAGTTGGATCATTAAGCGTTACAAAACGACTATGTCCACTATGTGTTCTATTGATACTTTTAATTTTTCTAATATTATCGCTCTGTGTATACAAATAACTATTGTAATCATCTGCCGTGATCATGCGGTCCTGCGTTGCATAAATGCGTGGCGCATTTGTTTTTATATCGTCCAAACTTTCACTGCTACTAGCGTTGGTTACACTTTCTCTTAGTTGTACTGCAAGTACGGCTGTATAATTATTACCGTCTGCACCTGTATAGTCTATGCTAATACGTTTTGTTCCAATGTCATCAGGTCTTAACACATATGTTTGGTTCTCACTTTTACGATACCATATACGAATTATTCCTTTTGGTGGATTACCAAAACTTTTATCAGCAAAGCATACACTAATTTTATTATCTTCTCTTGTCTTAACGCTGTAAATGTCTCTAATACCTTGGTTAATAAAATTATAGTTTGCACTCTGTCCATAGATATTATCTACCTTAGTCCATTTTTTATTAACTGTTCCGTCTGCATTTACTGTCTGTACCCAAACGTCCGTTGAGTTGATGTTAATCTCATCTATGTCCAGCGTCATTCCACTTAGTGATTCAGTAATATTAAAATCTTTAAATGTTAACTGTCCTTGTTTGAATCCCACAAAGAAACCTGTGTGGTTACTGCTGATACTTTGTCCATCATTTTTATATTGGATACTAAATGATCCACTTGGATCAGGTGTATTTTCAATCATTGTCTGTTGCACTATATCGTAATCCAAACCAACAGCATTAAATGATACACTTGAACCCTGTGCAAGTCCAGTAAATGTAAACACAATCTGGTCTGCTACATTGTTTGTATTATAGTATTGTGTAGCCACACCATTTTCTGTTACTTGTCTACGAGGACTACCGAATTGATTACTTTGTACAAACAGAGCATTCATTACTGTTGTAAAGTTATCTAGGTTGTCTGCTGTAGTTGTATTCTCAAACCGAATCTCTTCTCCACCAAGTGTTGTACCACTAGCGCCTATAACATTCTCGTTTGTTTTTATACTTGTAACTTTTAACAATCCAAAAGGCGTAACGTTTCGTCTAGGTTTGTATCCCAAAAACTCTGAGAGTTTAAAGACGCTGTCCTGTCTTTCTGCTGTACTTAAAAAGTTATTTCTGCTGTTTAGATCTACTCTAAATGCTAAGTTGTGTCCGAACTGTGCTATAACATCGAGGAGTGCAACAAATTCTGCACTTTCTACCCAATCACTATAGCTTTCCGGATAATTATTACTAATGTACTCAATCATTGAAGTACGGATAGTATCAAAATCATATGCTTGGAAGTTTGCGTTCACATAGGACTCATAAACTGCTTTATAATCCTCTGCCGCAAATAACCTGCTCTGTCTTACCTGTTGTGCCATTATTAAAACTCTGCCTCTGCAAATTCTCTATCGAACTTCAATCGTAATACTGTCTCTGTCGTAGTAGGCAAATATAACAATTGTATACTAATTGTAATTGAACTGCTGTCTTCAGTCACTCTAACATTCTTAGTCATTAGACTGAACCGAGGATCGTAATTAACTACGTCATTTACGTCTTGTTCAATTAGCTCTATTGTATTCTCATCCAATGGTTGAAATACATAAAAAGGCAACATGCTACCAAATGAGGGTTGACTCCATTTTTCACCCTTACGGATTTTGAAATGGTTGTCAAGGTCCTGTTTTGCTAGGTCCAGCTTAGTCATTTGCTTCGCTGATCTTTTCTGACCTCTTGTTGTGTATCCTATACCTGTGCTATTGTTCATACTAATATTTAGCTGAAAAAAACCGACGTTTCTAATTCTATACAGTTATAACTAAACTTTTATCAACAGATACTAATTCTTCAGGCCAAAATAGGAAATCACGCCAGGATTCGTCCGGAATATACAATGTGAACAGTCTTGCGTTGCGATTTATTTCATGATAGCTGGGTTGATAAGGGATTGAGATGGGTTGGATTAGTTTGTTGGACTTTGAACTGTTGCATGGCTTACATGCACTAGCACAATTTGTCCATGATGTTCTGCCTCCGTGGCTTTTTGGGATAACGTGATCTATTGTTAAATCTCCTTGCCGGTGTTTTGTGCCACAGTACTGACAAGTATAGTTATCTCTTATAAACATGTTTCGCCTGGTAAATTTTGCTCTCGTTGGTAGCTTATGATAACGATTAAGCATTACAATACTTGGCATTGGCATTACGAAGTTTTCACTATGCAAGGGTTTATCCTCATAGCTCTTTACAATTTTTATCTTATCGGAAAAATATGCTTTGACGGCACTCTGCCAACTAATTGTGCTTAGTGGCAACAGGCTTAAAGGCTGTGCATCTGCATTAAGTAATAGTACACTCATGTCAATATTTATGTAGACAGATTTGCTAAGTTAACAATTTGCCTTTTTCTAGATTGTGTCATCTTGGGTAAGAATCTATTTGTTTCTTTATAGTATACATACTCTGCTTGGTTTAGAGATTTAGTTGTCTCAAATCCATTAGGGTATAGTGTTCTAATATTTTGTAGTCCTTGTGCTTTAAGTAATGCTCTTGATTTGATACTACCATAGTCAGCCAACATCATAATCTTTGCTTCTCCCTGACGCACTATTCGTTGATTGCCACTCAGCACTAGAGCGGTTGCAACAAATTGCCATTGTTCATTCACGATGTAACTGTTTATCTTAAACTGTCTATCCGGTGTTCCTGTTTTTGATATATCACCAGTAAAATAGAATAGACTAAACAGAGCATCATAATTTGTTTGACTTATAAG
>Ga0070743_10000244_pt1 | contig 20836 bp, 13 predicted proteins | sample ColrivemetaGS697_FD_70187 | JGI IMG/M metagenome (GOLD analysis project Ga0070743, IMG submission 70187) | Estuarine microbial communities from the Columbia River estuary, USA - metaG S.697 | ecosystem: Environmental > Aquatic > Marine > Intertidal zone > Estuary | place: USA: Columbia River... | reverse complement strand
CCATCAACAGCAGAAATGTGTGCGCGTGCTTCACTTGCACTTGGTCCAGTATATGTTACTACACCTGTACTATTATTGTACGCAAGAGAACCATCTCCTCCTGCATCTGTTACGGATAATACACCGCGTACTGTACTCGTAGTCGTTGCGTCAAGTGAAGTTACATTCGTTAGTGCGGCATTCGTACCAAAGGTAAACGTGTTAGCGGCACTATCAAAAGCAATAGAAATGTTATTACCTGCGACAAAGTTTGTGGTAGACCAATTTGTATCGGACGCATTGTATGCAAGTATAGAACCTGCAGTCTTATTTAAAGTGTTTACTCCTGCAAGGTTATCAATATTAAACGCACCTGAAGTAACTCTCTTTACGGGAGTTCCTACTTTGAGTGTCTTTACTCTAACTGTAGTGTCTTTATAGATGACAGCATTTATTTTAATCTTTGGGTCTCGGTATATAACTGAAGGCATATTAAATCTATCTTGTTACTGAGGGTGAAACTTCTACTTCTCCTTGTAGTATTCTTTCGATAATAGTATTGTTATTATCGTCTACAAAGGAAAGTTCTACGTCATACACATAACGACCTCTTGTTTCAAGGGCATCTGTGACTGCGTTAGTTAGGGATAATGTTACGATACCTGCTGTTGGGGGTGTCGCAATAACTGAGTTGAAGGATACTGTTGAGGGGTCTCCTGCTGAGTCAGCATATCTTCTCTTCATTTTTGAGGTAACTGTTCTGTTTGTTAAGTCATAAACACTACCACTATCGTGAACGAGATGGATTTCTATCGCGACATCTGTGCCTTGGTTTATTACAATATCTTCGTGTGATACTAGTGCCATTTTCTAATTCCGTTTTGTTTAATCATTACATCTATTTATATGTTTTTGAAACCCTATATTGGGGTAAATAAAAATATATTTTATGCTTGACAAAAGGATAAAAGTATGGTATACTTAAAGTACTCTTTAGGGAGGGTTGGATATACATATATTTTTTACACTACACGTGTATATATATGTTTTTATGCAGTTCTTACATATAATGTATATGTTGCTATATTAGTAGTACCGCTTTTAATTTCATCTGTTTGCGCTGTACTTGTTTCTGTAAACTCATACCATTGACTTCCAGAGGGAGCGCCACTCACTGCATTTCCCCTAGTATATGTTTTACCATTAGATGTTCCTGTAAGAGTTGTATCGCTCGTATTTGATGGACCAGCAGAAGCAACTTGAACTCCGCCAACTTTTACAGATATTCCGTCAGTCAGAAAATCTTGTGGATTACTTATAGTAGTTTGCCAATGATTACTAGAATTTATATTCGTGTATGATGTTGTTGTATTTTCTTCTTCTACTACATTTCTTGTATCAATAGCACTTCCTTTTGCTGTCCACTGACCTGTCTCAGATGCTGTCGGGTCAGAAGTTCTAATTAAATATGAACCAATAGGTTTAACACTACTTGTTATTGTAGAAAGATATCTATCAAGGCATGCCTTTGCGGTTTCTTTTCTATGAGCATCTGACATTACTATAAGACCCTTATAAGTTCCTGTCTTTGCGTTAAAGGGTGAAGAAGTTCCTCTTGCAACTGCCATCAAATCAATCTCGGTTGGGGCAGTCATGCTTGTTCTTTGATATAAATTATAAACTGTTGATGTATCATCTGCCCTAGTATCAGTCATAACATTTGCAACCGCAATATCATAATCACCACTTGGCGCTGATGAACCTAATTGAAAAGTTCCTAGATAATCGTTTGCGTATATAATACCCGCAAGAGTTTCTCCGAGTTCTAATTGGTCGGCATCATTAAACTCTTGTATTCTTATTAGATTACTTACTTCGTGTTGATATAAAGGATGACGGAAATTAGAGGGTTCACTATATGTAGCATCTTGTTGATATACAACTGTATTTGTTGTTGTAATAGCAAGGTCACCTGAACCATCAGTTCCTTGGTCGCCTACGTCACCTGATTCACGACCCGTGTTAGTGAACGTTCCGATACTCAAATCAGTACCACCTTGATTTGTTTTACCAAGTGAACCAAGTACTGATTCACTATAAGTTCCTGAAGCAGTTTCTAACTCTAACCCCGCAAGATATGCGAGGTAGTTATGTTCAGCAGTTGTTATCTCCTGAACATCACTTCCTGATTTATATTTTAATGGTGTCTTAGGCATAAACTAATCCTAGTTCAACTGTGTCCCTGAAGCATTAAACACTAATGGAATCGCCGTCTTTAACTCATTTATCGCATCTGCAACAGTTGTCGCGGTAGTGGTCAATGCCTGACTAGGTTCAACAAAAGCATTAAGATTAGACTCAATGCCATCTAATTTATTTTTTAAGGCAGTTGTAAAGTTATTATCAGTTTGAGACGCAACTACGAAATCAATATCTCCAGTACCATCTTGATAAGTTACTGTAATTCCAGTTTCAGTACCACCCAACATTCCACCAACTATATCTTGTACTTGTTCATTAGATAATTGAGTATTAGTGTTAGTATCAGTAAATACAGCACCACTTGGTACTGCTGTTTTAACATTATCGAATGCCCAATTACTTGAGATTGATGTAGTAGTTGCTCCATCAACAGGAGTATCATGTATTGCTCTTTGAGTATTAGTATCTGTATCCCAAGGGACATTAACATACATCTTACCACCCGCTAATTCAACAGGATAGTTCTTGCCATTTTCAGTGTATCCAACTTTAACTAATCCAAATGTACTTGTTGTTGCTTCTGAATAAGTAGTATTAGTATCTGTAGAACTAATTGTACCATTACTTGCTATAGTTATATTAGTTCCTGCAGTAAGTGCCGCGACAACATTTGTAGTATCTGTTACATCAGCAGATGCCTCAATACCACTTAACTTAGTAGTATTCGCATCTAAAGTACTACCATCTGCGGAAATATTTCTTCCATCCACAGTTCCTGACGGAACAACATTAGCACCACTAAAGGTTAATGCAGTTGTTGTACCAGACTTGATAACAAGATTACCACTAATACCTTTTAATGAACCAAAAGTTACATTATTATCCTTTAAGAATATATCACCACCATCTGCATCAAGATTGATATCACCTGTAGAATTAACAGTGAATGTACCTGAAACTATAGCGAATGCATCTGTTCCTGCACTTATACCCTTATCGGATGCGTCGAAGACATCTTCTATTTCATTGATTGCGGCAACGATATTATTCTGTGCATCTGTATTTAATTGTGCCAGTGTACCTATTAAGGTATTGTTTGCTGTTGCACCGTTCGCGTTGATTTGTCTTATATCACCCTGTAGTTCATTTATTGCGACAACTAAATTACCATCTGCACTTATATCTGAATCTAAACTACCAAGTGTACCTATAGCATTAGCATTATTTGTTCTTGCAGTAGTGTTAGCAGATATCGCAGTAGTGTTATTACCTATTGCAGTAGCGTTGTTTGTTCTTGCAGTAGTGTTCAGACCTATTGCAGTAGTGTTATCACCTATTGCAGTAGCGTTGTTTGTTCTTGCAGTAGTGTTAGCAGATATTGCAGAAGTGTTATTACCTATCGCAGTAGCATTAGTTCCAATATCTGTATGAAGTTCATTGATTGCAACTCTAACAGTTTGATTAGAAGTATCTAAAGAACCAACAGAAAGTGTGCCTGTTACAGTTGTGTTTCCTGCTATCGTGACATTCGCGTTATCTAAAGTTATTGCAGTAGCAGTACCACCCTTTATTACAGCATCAGAATCTAGATTTACTATTCCTGTAATGTCAATTCCATCACTGGTCGTCGCAAGTTTGGCACTATTATCATAAAATAAATTCGTAGAACCATTGGCATTAAATGATGCCATTGTTTCGGTTCCAGCAAGATTTCTTATCCTAACCGCTTCCCCTTGGATTGATGAAACGCTTCCGCTTGCTATGTGTTGTAATATGAAATCGTCGTCATCACCTAGTTTTATTTGTGCGGCATCTGGCATATCAAGATGACTTGATAAATCTAATGTACCTGTAATACCCGCACCTGAAGATTTAGTTTCAAACTTCTTACTATTCGAATAGTATAAGTCTACACTTGTTCCACTAAACAACGCCATTTTCTCATCGTTTGCGGCATTATCAATATGTACTTCATCTGACCTTATATCAAGAAACCCTGTACTATTTGTGATAATACTATTTGTAGCATTATGAGATATTTTTAAATCGTTTCCTGTACCAACTCGTATTTCTTTATTGTCTGGTACAGATATATGTCCTGTCAAAGAAGTTATCGGTGCGGCAAGAGATATACCACTCACATGAGTAGTTGTTATATCGAATGCACTTGAACCCGCACTAATACCTTTCGCAGAGGCATCAAAGACACCTTCTATTTCATTGATTGCTCCAACCAAATCGGTTGCAGATGTATCTAAGTCTGATGCAGCTGAACCACCACCAGAACCATGAATATCCACATCTAGTTCTATTAGTGCAGACACCACATTGTTTGCAGTGAACATTGATAAATCAGTTGCGACCAAGTTATTGGATGTACCACGAAGACCTAATTCGAGTTCGTTTATCCCTCCAAGAAAGTCAGTAGCATTAGTTGTTAAAGTATAGTTTGCAGTACTACCTCGCAACGCAGTTTCTATTTCAGCAATCGCACCTGTTACTGTGGATGCATCTGTTCCCAGTGTCACATTTCCTTGTAATAAATCAAGTTCGTTTATTGATGCAACGATAGTATTCTTTGCGGTTGTGGTTAAAGAGTCGGTTGCCCCCAAGTCAGAAGAAACTGTATTGAATTTAGTTACTAAATCCGAGAAGGTATTTGTAATGATAAGTTGTGGTGCTGTTGCGGTCATTATAGTTTCTCTATTATTGTGTTTAAGAGTTCTTTCATCTCAGAGACATCAGTCTTGAGTTGTTCGAATTCCATTTCCTTTTGTTTTCTTTTTAATTTTATATCCCGTGCATTTTGTATCTCATCTCTATTTATATTCACAATCCCACCCGTTCTCCTATCACGAGCAAGACCAACACTATTTTTCACAGGTATTAAATTAGATTTCATTATGTTGCCATAGCGATTGACCGAAGGTCTTTAAACACAGGAACACGAGATGAGTTATTACTACGCATCACAATCTTATATTGGTATTGTGTAAATGCTTTAATAGTACCTGTCAATCCACCTATGAGATATCTGTACTCACGGAAGTTTCTATCATCTGGTGCAACAGTTTGTTCTCTAGATTGAAGTGTCCAATCAATGTCAAGAATATTTTCACCATCTTGTGCAGTTCTAAAGTATAAGTCAAAGTCTGCACCACTAGGTCTTAATGCGGCAACAATAACTTTCAATCCAACAGCAGGTTCTTCTAGAGATTGTACTGAAGTCATGTGTTTCGCAAGTGACGAACCACCGAATGAATTAGTTTCTGCAACATAATTTATTGGAACATTCTCTTGACCTACAGTAGCACCACTTGCAACTTGATTATCAATATTGTTATGCATAGTTGTCAAAGAAGACCTTTGCGCATCAACAATGGGTGATACATCTGCACGAATAGTACTCAAATCAATTTTGAATGAGACAGACCTTGTTCCTGCATCAAATTTATTAGTGTCTGCTTCTGATACAGGTGACGCGACAATTCTAGGTGCATTGAAATAGTTTTCTTCACCTATAGATAAGTCATTAATATATGTAGCATCTGTTGAATAACGTGTTTCATTACCTGCAAGAGAATTACCTGTGGTGAATTTAGCACCATACTTAATACTCGTATCGTCTGGAATAAGAGTGGTAAAGTTAGGTATCATACCATCAAACTCTATTTGTCTGTTAGTTATAACTTCTGAACCACCAAATCTTCCTGATGCGTTTGCGGCACTTCCTGCCTCAAACTGAATACCAAATCCATCTACTACTGTAACTGTTCTGTTACCATTTATGTTAGCACCTGTGATTCCGTTATATGTTGTGCCATCTACAAGACCAGAAATGTTAATTACATCATTTACTGCATATCCATGATTAGGTAAATACATTGTTATTGTAGCATCACTTGCAACTGAATATAAAGGATTAGGTCTTAACAAATCACTTTGAACATCTGTATTCTCAAATATCGCACTACCACCCACAGTGTCAAATACTGCTTTGTGTACTACAAACATTAGGTCTTTTGTTTGGTCGGGTTCCCAAGTTGTACCATTCTGTGACTTGAAGAGTGAACCCATAGAAGGTTGACGATTGATACGGAGTTCTGTTGAACCAAGTTCATATTCATAAGTCTCTGCAACATATGCCTCATAGTCTACGGATTCTGCAATTAGAACAATCGCATATTCTGTATCTGGATTTAAGAAGATTGGTTCATCAAACTCAAAGGTTGTGGGCGCGGCAACTACTTCTGCGGCAGTTTGTCCTGCGGGTAACGCAACACTTCCAGAATTTACAAACTTAATTGCGTTCGCAATAATATCTGTTGATGATGGCGCACCATTCACCATAGGTCTTATTTGCATTTCAATCGGAGCTGAAGCATCTTTAGTCTTAAAAAAACAATCTACTTTAGTAACAAAGATACCCGTGGATTCTGTTACTCGGAATGATTGTGCAAGAGGGTCTTTCCAACACACCCTATGGAAGTCTGTCCATCTACGAACAGGTCTAACTTCTGTTATCCTTGTTGAAGTAATAGTCTGTTGACGTGTTGATAATGTTCCTTGTGCAACATAATTGATTGATGCACGACTTGTTGCCGCCGCATCATTATCCTGACTTATATCGAGGAGTTTAAACTCACGTGTACCTGAACGGAACTTTATACCATCTTCACCATCTTGTGCAGGGATAAAGAAAGAACCTGATATGTGTCCATTTGCATCTGTTATTAGTTGAGAGGAACTCTGTGGATGAGAAGTTTTATTTCTAAATTTATTACCATACTCGACACCACCTGATGTAGATTTAGAGAACCTTTCGAAAGTTTCTTCTTTTACAAAGTTAGTCATATCCACACTATCAAAGAATGGATAGTATCTTGTGTTTGGTCTTAACCCTTGAGCCTTGAAGAACACTTTACGTGAACGAATGAAAGGTAAGAACGTTAGTGACACTTCTCTGTCTCCAATAACTTCTCTTACTGTTCTAGTACCCACAACAATACGATTAGAAAACGCACCTTGGAATTGTTGTTCTGGTCGTCTCTCTACAGGTCTTGATGTAGTACCATTCCAATTCCACATCTGTTCTCCATTCCAACCACTGAAATGATTTGTGTATATACTACCCCAACCATTCATTGGAACCCAATTATTTGTTGACCAATTGTATGGATAAGATGCGAAGAATGTGACATCATCCGTAATTTCTTCTGCAACTTCATTAATAATATTTGCAGGATTGAAAACTGTATCTTGCCACTCGTCTGAGGAAGGAGACAATGTGATACTACCTGTTCCTGTTATAACTGCAAATGGGTTTACATTCTCTGTACCAGAAACTTTGGTCTGTGAGATTGCAGGAGTGTGAGTATGTTTAATATAAACTGTATCACCTTTTAATATTGTATTAGTAGATTTGTCTGAGTCATATCTCAAAGTAACATTGTCTGTCGTCTGTTGAGGTTGTAGTAACCCAAGTGATGGGTCAATCGCGGCACGATACTCTGGATTCTGAACATCAGTGAATGCACGATTAGCAAAGTTGTCTACAAAGAAACCTGACTTACTACGAGGATTACCATCATTATCTAATACGAGTAATGCGTTTGTGTCAACCTCTAAGAGTGATAATGAAGTAACTTCTTCGAGAGTGTCGATACGTTTCTCTAACTTAGAGATGTCTTTCATTGTAAAACGTTTTGCCTCTAGAGGTCTCACAGAAACATCTGAGTCATGTAAACCATATGCATTGTGTTCTACTTCAAATAATGCAAGTGTGTTTTCTGGTGTTGGTGGTATCTGTGATGAGAAACCATCTTCACCTAGTATATTCTTAACTTCACCTTGTGTTGTTATAACAATCTTATCTGACCTACGAAGATAATATTCTATATCACCTTGGAAGACATCACCGTTAGTTGGTATTTCATTTAGTGCCGCACCTGAACCTGTGAATGTTCCTGAAGCATCAACCGAAGAACGGAAGTCAATAACATCTCTTAGGTTAATAGACTTTCTTGTGTTCACTCTGAATGGGGGTATGTCTTCATAATTAACTTGACCATCATAAGAGTTTACAGAAAAGAAGTCTCCTGCACCATGTGTAAAGTGCTTAAATCTAGTGAACACATTACCTGAAGGAGCAGTAGCACCTTTTTCTAAAACAAGTCTTGCATTTGCATAATGACTTGACCTTTGTCCATTATCAACACTGAATAGTGCACTTAAATCTATACCATTAGAATCTGTTTGTTTTATTGAAATGGTATCAAACAAGTCAGTCTTTCCGACGTCTACCCACTTTACACCTGTACCATCAGACTCTACAGCACCTGACATTGTAGTCTCTGTTAAGGTCTTTTGTCTTACACTTGGTTGTGATTTGTTTACCTTTGCGTATACTATTATATCACCATTTGCACCTAGTCCACCAAGTGTAAGTGAGTTGGTTCCTGTACCTGATACAGTTGGCGATGCAATAACAGCACCAGTATCGTCACGTGTTACAATAATCTGAGACGTGTTTACATATGTTTCACCCGTACTAAGTCCAGCAATAGTAAGGTTTCCTGACCCATCACTTATTGTACCTGTCTTAATTCTTTGCACTTCAAAGGATACATCTGTTATATCTTTAGGACGAGGGTGTGTCATTGTGTAAACAAGATTAGTTTTACTTGCTTCTTTTAATACTGCTTTACCAGACCCTGCACCCTCTAAAGCAATGATACCAACATCTACAGAACCTGTACCGATTGTCTTAGCATCTCTCAGTGATTGTCCACTATTCATTTTAATATCAAAGAGATATACTCTGTGATTACTTCCGTCTTCTTCTACATATCTTACTTTCGCAGTACCAATAACACTGCCACTGGGGTCAGTTGCATGTGTAGATAAGTTCACAGAAGCAAACGCAGATACATTCAAATTACCTTTGAGTGTAGAACATATAAAGTATGAACCATATGTTACACCAACAACATCATTTTGAATAATAGAAGTTTGTTGAGGTTTCGGTATTGTAAGAAGTGTTGGAGTTTCAGCAGCTGCACGATATCCATTAACATATGCAGTACCATTTGATACATTAATAAACGAACTTGTTCCACTATCTGAAAGTGATGATGTAAATCTTTTTGCGATATAGTTACCTGACTCTTCACTCGTTCTTTCTGCGAGAAGGTCATTTATTTTGTTGTAATCATCTGTACCAGATACTTGGTCAACAATATTACCATCTACCACAGAACAGAAGAACACAAAGTTCTCGTCTGATGCAACAGCATCTTGTGTTGTCAAAACAAGTTGTATACGATACCTGTCTGCGCCCGGACTTGTTACATTAGGAGTTGCCCCCTGATTATCAAATAATGATGCATCATCTGAAGTCTTGACAATATCTTCTGTTATTTTGAAACCAACGACTTTAGTAACATTGTTTGAATATTTAGAAAGTATAAGTCCCTGTGGTTTTGCGAATACAAAGTGACCTCTTACAAAGAAGTCTCCTGCCGCGTTATGTATTTTACAACCTACACCAACAGCAGGATTAGTAGATGTGTTTGTTGTTTGTACTGTAAGTGTTGTACTGCCATTACCTATATTTTCACCAGAAGTAAGACGAACAGGTGTTGCCCCTGTTGCACCACCTGAAGTGTTTGTGTATTGAACATAAAGTGTTGCAGGGTCAGACCCTGATGCAACAACAACTTCTAGAACTCTTACCTTAACTGTTGAACTTGCACCTGTAAATTCTGTTCCAACAAGTGTTGTAGGGTCTGCGGGTAAGGTGTTTGATGTTGTGTTAAGTTTAACAAACTCATAATCGTTGTTAATACTTGGTCCACCTGGATTTACTGCGGCACCATCTTTGAATATATTACGACCAAATCTTGCAATCTCTTCTTGGATGATTGTTTGCATCTGAGTGAGTTCGCGTGCTTGTAGTGCCCTACCGCTATTGAAAAGGATACGATGATAGTTATCACTATCTAAGAAGTCGTCCTTATATGTTGACGAAAAGACATTTGAGGTAAACGTTGTTGGCATTATTCTATTATCCTAAATTTGTATGACTATTTTAATGTCTTCTGTTTGGTCTGATGCGCGTGTTACTGCCGCCCTATTATCTATATATAACAAGTCTCCAGTGGTCGTTCCAACTTCTGGGTTTACAAGATAAGTTGATGCGTTATTTACAAGTTGACCTGAACCTGAACCACCATTCTCTGTAACCGCTTCGTTGTGTTCGAAGTTTCGATATCCTGTTTCATCGTTCTGATGATACCAGATATTATTTCCATCAACCTTATCTATAACACCTTTTGCTGTTGACGAAGTTCCAACCATTACTTTATCTGCAGTAAATGTTGCACCACCTGAAGCAAAGACTAATTGTTTTAATGCAATCCCTGTTGATGCTGTAAACTTAACTCCAGATGCACTATCTAACATATTTCTAACTAGACCCACTTGACGGAAATCATTTCCTACTACGAAGTCATTGTTTTCTGTACCATCTGGTTTTATTGTAAGCATTACACCATTAGAACGTAAGTCTGCACGAGGGTCATGTCCTAACCCACCCCTTGGTGCAAAGATTGGTGTTATCTTTGCAGGTTTTGTTGGCGAACCGCCTGACTGCGTTACAATTGCATTCGTATATCCTGAACCCAAACATAAAGTAGATGCACTATCCTGAACATCAACTTTAGTGATTGAAGTTCCAGATATTGCGGCAACTGCTTTTGCAAGAGTACCATCACCAACAATCGTTAATGTTGGGGTAGAACTATATCCTTCACCACCAGAGTCAACATTGTAACCTATTATCTCTCCATCGACAGATGCATTCTGTACTGCAAGTTGTTCTGTATCTGATGCCTGACTTCCTGAACCGATTTGTTTCTTGACAGGTATAAAGTTTGCGGCAATATACTTAGATGCATCTAATGCAGATATAGAGTATAAGAACTTCCATGCATATCCATCTGAAGTAACAAATGTTGTGCCACTTGTATTACCAGAAGGTTGTATTGTAGATGCAACTGTTGCACCTGTAGCACTTTTTGATTGTTGTATACAGATATAAACTTGATTGTTATCGTTCATCACGTAATAAGGATGTTGAGTTGGATAGTTTACCACAAGATTATCACTATACGCAGAATATACTGTACCAGAACTCCAATTGTTTCTTGGAACAACAAAGGATAAGTCGCCAACTTTCTTTACAGATTGAAGAGAGTTTCTAAAAAGTCTTTCTTCCTTTAAATTTGCGTATGCGTCTGGTGCAGTATCTGTTGAGTTCCACACATCAGAACGACCTATACCAATATAATAATGATTCTCAGAACTATCAAAATTATCCTTGATTAATTGGATAGTCTCTCTTTTAAATTTATTTGTTACTATTGCCATTTTATGCTACCGTTCCACCATAAGTTGATTGTATTTGCCAGTGATTTCCGTCCCACAATAATGTTGCGGTCTTGTGTTGTGCTAATGCGATTGATGCCCCAAATCCAAAATTAGAACTAACCTGAGTTGTTGTTGCCGCGCCTGAACCTTTATTTGTAAGTATTTTTAGTTGTCCTACAACTGTTCCGTTCGCAAGTGTTGCGGCAAGAGGAGAACCTTTATTAAATACTGTTGTTGTCTTAACAAGAGATACCTCACCATCTCCCCCTTGTGTTATAGATTCAAATGCGAAACCCGATGCTATTGTAACAAGTCCTGTACCTTTACTTCCAATATTAAGACCAACATTAGAATTAGCACCCACTGATTCTATGGTAGGGGATGCACCATCTGCATTAGTAATTTTCAAATGATTGTCTGCATCTGCTGTGGCAGGAACTTCTATAACCTCTGCTCCGTTAGCATCATTTATACTTGTTGTAATACTAGGAGAGGTTATTGCAGGAGATGTAAGTGTTTTATTAGTAAGTGTATCTGTTGTTGTTCTAGCAACTAATGTATCTGTTGTCGCGGGTAGGGTTATGGTCACATCTGCAGTTGAAGCAGGACCAATCAGTGTTGCTTTGTTTGTACCATTATTTGTACCTTCTAAAAATTCTATCTTGCCCGCAGTAGTTGCAGTAGGACTTAATATAGGATTTGTTAAAGTCTTGTTTGTAAGAGTGTTTGTCGAAGTATCTAAAACCACATTACCTGATGCGTCTGGAAGAGTAATCGTTCTATCTGCAGTTGGGTCTGTAGGAACAATAAATGTCTCATGGTCATCGGCAGAAACACCTTCAAAGATAATACCTTTATTTGTCGCGTCGAATGAAACTCCTGATGCGAGAGAATCGCCTCCTAATATAGCATAGAGTTCATCGAAGTTTGCTTGAATTTTAGTTGCACCCTGACGTAGAGTATCACCTGTACCGTCGTTTGCGGCACTCCCTTTATTTAATGTTTGTTTAGTCATTAATATATCCTAATTCTTTATTCTATTTATATACTTTTTTAACTCAGATGCCCAAGATTTAATAAATATTGGTCAGAGTCTGCACTATAAAATACATGTCTTTCTTGGTCTAATGTCTCGAACGAGAAGTTGTTTGAGAAGTCCATACCATTTGTTCCAACTTGGTCTGAATCATCGAAGGTTGGTGAGGTTGCAAGTTGTGCTTCTCGTAAACTATTGTATTGGTTGTTCATATCTTGTAATGATATTGTGCTGTTATTATCTAAACGTAAATTAACTATCTCTGGCCTAATCCTACTCTTAATTCCATCTGAGTCAATATTAACATCATCTACAAGTGATGTCTTATCCATAGATGCGAACGTCGCAAATGATGCCTGACTATGCACCGCAAATGGTGGTGGAGGTTCAATTGTTACATTTGGTGCTATAATCGCATCTTCAACAGTACTTACTATTTGTATTTCTGAACCTAAGAATGTTCCTGCAGGGTGAACAAATAATTTATATGCGTCTCTCCATTTGTTTTGTTCAAGACCGGATTTGATGAGTATAGCATGTTTTTGATATAACTTATTGTCAGTAATAAACTTCTGACTTTCTGCTCCTATATGGTCTCCGACATTGAATACTTGAGTCTTTGTATATACAATATCGGGGTCTATACCAAAGAAGGTTCTGAAGAATTGTTGTATAGAATACTTTGTACCCTTTGACCTAAACAATACATTAGAGTATTTTGATGCCGCACGTTTGTCTGTAAACCCTTCAAAGAAGTTCTGTCCGAGTAATAGTTCATCTTCAATAAAGGACAGGAGAGCAATATCATTTTGTGTTATGTCTCGTGTGACAAACAATTCATCAACGAGTTTAGAAGGTGAGTCTTCAGAGTTCTCGAAATGATAATACTCATCAAGTAATGTAATTAGTTTAGGATACTCTTCACGAAAAAACTCTGGAAGAATTTCCTTTACATCATATCTTTTGAAAGACAGATTACGTCTATTCAAATCTATGAGAGTTTTATCGTTGTTATGGGTCACTAGGTAATAACCCCATCTAGAACATCTACGATTGAAGTGAAGGATTTAGAACCATCTAGAACAATAATATCTTGCCTAAGTGGTGATATGGCACTCTGATTTGATGGGGTTACACTTACCTTTATGAAATTGTCTGAGGTAAGTAAACTATCTATTTGAAGTCCAACAATATTTACTGTATCTCCTGAGTAATCTCCCACATTATCTACGACCACAGAATTTGCCACCGAGTCAAACACCTCTAATTTGTTTGTGTTTAACTTGTTCCTCAACACACATGAATTGCCTCCTATAGAGAATGGATTGGATGTTACGACATAATTAACATCATCGGGTGTTGCAAGAGGCGCGGCATATCTTAGTTTGTGGTCTTGTATTGCAGTGAGTGTTGGAGTAAATCTTCTCTGTAACTTAATGTTTTGTCGAGATGATAATACTGCAGGACTTGTATCATCTACTAATGATAATAGATTTGACCTTCTAAATGATTGATTAAACTTACCTGTATTAATTGCAAAGTAATTATTTATTGCAGTATCAACATCACCCTGTATAGTATTTCTTGCGAGTGTTGTTAGGTTATCATTAAATTGGAAGAAAGTCTGAACTTCAACGAATGTTGTTATGGGGTCATCAAACTTAACACTGAATGATGCCACCGACAACTCATCTGAGAGTTGTAGTATCTCATCCTTTATTCTTGTTTGGGTTTCCGCATCAACATCATTATTAAATAATATCGATACAAATACCGCACCATATTCTGGTTCGAGAGCATCTTCTCCCCCAAAGGATTGTATATCTGATATGAATGATGAATAGTTTTTGAGTATCAATGAAGAATAATCCGAGGCAGTTACCATTCTGTTCTGCGACGCATACTGGAAAGGTGCATTCTTACGAATACTTTCTATGCTTTCTTTTGCACCACCACCTATAGATTTTGATATTGTTGTTACCGATACAGGATAATTTACACCATTTACATTTACAGAATTTTGTGCAGAGAATGTCAAAGCACCATTTCCTGAAGAACCTGCTGTTGATATATATTCTACTTCTATCTTACTTCCAACTATTGGTGCTTTACCAAGTGTAACACCATTACCAAAAGACAATTCGAAGAAACCATTTGGTGCTTCTCTGAGTATATAAAGTGTAGAGTTTTCATTTATTGTTCTCGCACTTTGTAAATTTGAATATGTTACAAAAGAGGATGAAGAAGGGGTCTCATAAACTCTTACAACTGCTGTTGACAAATCTAAATTTCTATCTGGCACAACATACACAGGATTGTCTGTTGATGTCAATGCAATAAAAGTTTTTGTTCTCTGTATGCCCTCATATAGTTTTATATTTTCGTTACCTGCAATATCTGTAAAGGTATATACTCCTGTTCCGTCATCTATTGCGTTCAAGTCTTCACGTGTTTGAAACACAAAATCTATTTCATCAATACTTGTATTAAATTTAAAGAATTCGTTTATTTGGATTTTAGATGGTCCATTGGGAACAGTTATTGAAAGATTTACAATTGCCTGAGAAGAAGTTCTTGAATCCGCAACATATCCAATACCCTCTGCAAGAGATAGAATAGAACTTCTCAATTGTGCAGTACTTAGAAATGATTCATTCAACGCAAAGTTTGCGGTCAAGGCATTGTAGTGAGTGTTATATGCAAGAACATCAAGGATACTTGAGAGACCTGAACCATCAAAATTATAGTCGGTGAATTCACCTGACTCTTCTAAAAATTGTTTTAGGTTACTTTTTATAGCATTAAAATCTAATGCTGTTGATTTAATTGTTGTTGCCATCTATCTTAACCTTGAAAGCTTTGTTGAAATTTGAATGACTTCAGATGTGTTTATAAGTCTAAATGTTACTACAGTTTGAACTTCATTCTTGTAATATTCGTCTGCATATACTTGCACATCAAGTACTCTTACTCTCGGTTCATGTTTGCGTATAGTTGACATTATAGTACTTCTAATAAACATATCTGCAGTATTATCTAATAACTCGAATAAAAGTGTTCTTAGATTTGCACCATAATCTGGGCGAAAAGGTTTTTCGAGTCGATTAGTCATGAGTAAATTTTTTATTGATTGTTTCACTGCAGCTGCATCAAGTTTCTTATATACATCACCTGTTGTTGGTTTTACTGCAAGTGTCAAGTCCACGTCAGAATATTGACGTTTACGACTTATAGGAACTGAGTTGGTTCCTAAGTTACTACTCTCTTGTGCGAATGCTCTTCTTGTCATATCTTTATTTATATGTTTTTGATGATGTTATTTAATTTTATTTCTCTAGTATTTCGATGAGTTCTCTTTTTGTTTGTATTTTATTATTATATACTGTGAATAATGACCTCTTAAATCGATTATCTTTTATTTCATAATTTTCTGGAACTTGAGGCATCAATATTCCAATCTGAGCAGAGAGATTTCCATTAGGGTTATATTCATCATAGTCTAAATACATTTCCTGAAAATTTAAATTGTCTTTCCAAAATACAGCAACATCAAAGGTTTTCTCAAAATCAATATTACCATCAGCATTAATAACCTGATAATATACAAGTTGTCCTGAAGCCTTTGCTTGCATAGTTTTATTTTTTGTGTCTATAGGTCTACGATTGTAAATTCCTTCACTCACAATAACACGAACGTTCCGAAATATTTCTGTATTACTATTTATTATGGTTAAAGCTTTAGCATGTAATGTGAGGTTACGTGCAATCTGTCTTCTCACATCTTCGTATTTAATGTGTCTGAAAGATGTTTTATCTCCATACGAACCTAAAAACTTTGCAATAGTTATTCCCTTTTCAAGTTTTGTTTTTGAACTTAATGGGACTTGTGTTTCTGGGTCATATGATGGATTTGGTAATAATTTCATTTTTTTATTCTCTTTACTATACTAAGGTATTATAGTTTTCGTTTTCTCTTATTGTTTGCTTTTCTTCCTATTTTAGTTTTAGGTTCTTTATTTAAATATTGTGGATTCAACTTGCCTTCTGCAATAAGAAGAATTGCAACATTTGAAGGTTCTTCTTTAGTGACTGAACTTCCACCCTTAACCCTTGCTAGTCTGTTCCTAAATGCGGAACGTATTTCTCCGATTGTTGGTTCTTTAAAGAAAACAGCACTACCATTATTATCATAATGTTCTGCACCTTTACTTTCTTTTCTTAATAAATCGTTTTCGTCAATTATAACATTCTGTAAAGGTTTACCAACATCTCTCAATGTCTGTTCTAAATTTGTCGGAGAACACACTAAACTCATTGCTGTTGTCTGTGGAATTTCACTAGTAAAAATGTTTTTTACTGTTTTTGGTTCTACAGTAACGTGACCCTGTTCTGTTTCTTGCGTGAAAGTTGCCATTAAATCATTTATTGCAAGAACTCCTGTGATAGTAGATGCAGCTGAAATAAATGCAGCTGCTTGAGCAGATGTGCCAACAGCACCAACCGCAGTGGATGCCGCGAGTGCAAGGACTGAACTGTTTGCCTTACTTGAGTGTATTGCCTTATCCGCAGTACCCTTCAAAGCTCCGTGAAATATTGCGGTTTCTATATTATCAGAATCGTTTTGGTCTTGCGCACCTGAATAAGTCTGTCCTGTATACCTTACAAATGCACCACCTATCATACCATATGTACCTTGAACTTTCAACTTATCTTTACCTGTGATATATGTTTCTTTTGAAATGATATCTATTTGTTTCTTACCAGATATTATAACATCTTTTGCACTAGCAAGCGTAAGGTTTCCTGTTGATGAAATAGTTTTATCACCCTTGAAAACATCATCATTTCCACCGAGTTTCATTGATACATTAGTTCCTAAAATTTTCTCATATTTTGTTTTGAGGAATGTTTCTGCAGTATCTCCTGTCACTTGTTTTCTATAGTTTCTTCCTATATTTTCGGTAGAGTTTCCTGCCACATCAAGATTGTAATCTCCTCCTACTTCAACATTCATGTCACCACTTACTTTGAGATTAAGATTTCCGTTGTATACAAGATTTCCATGTCCCTCAACAATAACAGTTTGGTCTCCCCCTGTCACTTCAACCTTATTATTCAATGCAGATATCACAACCGTACCGTCGGCACGTAACTCTACACCTGAACCAAGATTATGACGAATGAGGATACGTTCACCGCCTGGCGTATCGTCCATCTCAATAGAGTGTCCACTAGGTGTTTCATCTACTTGATTAAAAGGATACTGAGAAGGTATTTGTTTAGATAGACCTAATGGAACACCAATTTCTCCACCACCTGTATAGAGTTCGTTTACTTGAAGTCCTAATGCCGCCTTATTTATAGACGATGAAAGATTATATTCTCGTCTAGGATATTCTCCTGAAGCATCTTGCATTCCATTTGATGATGTACCAGAACTAAGTGCTCTACCTTCTCCTATGTTAGGATTATCTTTTCTTTTTTTATAATTGTCTATTTTAGTAGTCATTCTTTTGGCACCCTATAACCTAATTTAGTCAAAACATCTCTTGCCCACTTATTATCTTCCCCAGTGAGGTCATCATTATAACCATTAATACCCCAAGATGCATCAGTACCTCTAGTATCAATATGTATATGTCCAGGATATATTCCAAAACCTCTAAAACCTATTTTATGCGCCGCTAAAATTAAAATTGTTTTTATTCTATTATCCATAGTTTTGCCTGTCATTTCTCCATCTGATTTTTCATGATATTTAGTTGATATATCGACAGCTTTACCCTGAACATGCATTGAATCCTTTGCGGCATTTGGAATTTTTGAGTTCGTCTGTTCATTCCTATATGCACTAGTAATTTCTAAATTAATTTCGAGAGCATCACAAAGTTTATCTAATTTATCTACCATATCTGGTTCTAAACCTGCTGAGGTGATACCTTTTCTGAACTGAGGGTAAAAGGTGAACTCGTTGTTGTGACTTGATGTTTCTGAGGGAGGATAGTCTTCCTTACCTTCTTGTTTTTCTGTACTTTTTAATAATTGACCAAACTTAGTATTCATATATTTTTCAACATCAAACAAACCTTCGTCTTCTCTATCATCCAAATTATTATGACCTAAAACTTCTAAACCAGAGTTCGGTGACATTTTAAGTAAAGTTCGTATAAACGAGTCTAATTTTTTTAACTGTGCTGTTGTAAAGTTGACTTGTTTTTCTCCGTTTTCATCTATTCCACCCATCAAAACTAAAGATATTGAACTATTATCTACTGATTCTATGTTTGTGTGTTGACCTACTTCTGAGATTTTTTTACCTCTTTCAAGGTTACCATCTGTTCTAATTACATAATGATATTGTATTCCATCTGTAGTATTAGTGTGTTTATTATGCATTTCTCCTAAAAATTTTGCTCCGAGTCCTCCCTGAGAAATTTTAGTTTCAGCTGAGTGAAGTATAAGAGCGTTTATTGGTCTAAATCCAGATTCAAACATTTGACCTAGTTCTGTTCTAAGTTCTTCATTATCTTCAATAAAAGTGAATGGTTCGTATACAACAGGTTCTCTTTCTTCAATGGGACTTGTTGAAGAATATAGTTCAATATCACTAGGTCTAACGAGGTCCTTTTTTTCTAACTCTGCCGCAAGAGCTGAAAGTTTATCAATTAATTTTGCCCTGTCAGATGCGGAAAGATTTGGGTCTATATTAATATCACTGATAGCATCTGGAAGACTATTCAAGTTTCTCAATACTCGAAGGTAATCAAAAGCAGGATTATTAGAGAGAATATTTTTTACCTCACCATCTAGACTAGCAATTCCTGCAATTGTGACATCTCTAACTCTTTGGTCAGCAGATTCTAGTTGTGCAAGATATTGTCTTACAGTATCTAAATGTAAAGTATCTTCCACAAACCCCTGAATGAATGATACCCCAACCGCAGTGAGGTCTTCACTCATATCACGAAGGAATGCACCAAACATCGACCCACCACTTTGAGTAAAATTCCCAGAAGTCACAATAAGACCATTTGCACCTATTACATTATTGGTGAAACCATTAAACACTTGTCCATCAGAAAGAAGATTTGTATCAAAATTTACTCCTGTCGATGTTGTTACAGTATTTGCTAATGCAGACCCAGAATTTATATCACTAACATCAAATTGTCCAGCAAAATCAGAAGTTACGTTTGTTAGTTCTGTTGTCATATTATCAAAAGCAGTTTCTGCTCCACCTACTACAGTTTCTATTCCCTCAGTAAAAAAAGTTTCAACCTGTTCCAATGCTGTTTCAGCTTGGTCTATTAGACCATTTATGCCTGTTGCATTTAATACAGAATTTCCAAAGTTTCTCGCTCTTCCTGCAAGTCTACCCATAGGACTTGCGGCATCTGCAAATTGTCCTACTGCACCAACAGCACCAACAACCCTTAAAAGTGTTCCAAAGAAACCTCCTGAAGGTGCTCCAAATACTGCAGGTAATGCATCTAAAAACTTTGCGGCAGATTCTCTCTCCTCGTTCAAGTCTTCTACAGCTTTTTCAAGGGAGACCTGAACTGCTTCGGGTGAACCTGACCCAAAACTTAATACGTTTGGAATTTGTATATTATCTATAAAATCCCCTGTCAAAATACAAACACCATTTCCACCTTCATCATTTACTAAACTCTTAACGATACCCGCATATGTTTTCCCCGCATCATTATCACCAACATTAGTCTTTTTATTAATATTGATAGTCTCTATAGATTCTTGTATTTTTTTATCATCACTTCTCATTATGTCTACAGGAAAATTTTTATTTTTTATAGTTACATTATCAAAACCTTCAAGATGAATATCGTCGGGGGTATCGATAGAGTATTCTATTTTATCGTTTTCTTCTAGAGTGTCTGTAAGTTTAGTTATCGTTATATTAGGCTCGATAAATTCTTTTAACTTTCTCTTTCGTTTCAACTCTTCGTATATTTGTACTCTAGTAATAGCCACCTAATACTCCTCTGGGTCTGAAGTAAGTAAGTTATCTAATTCTTCCTTGGACAACTTCATATAATCTTTAGCAAATATGTATATCGAACCTTTATCTTTATATAAAGATTCAGAACTCTTTACTTCATTTTGAACACCTTTATAATTGGTATTTAATTCATATAAAATAAATTCAAGTTGTGTTGTAAATAATCTATA